>Ga0208644_1000937_pt1 | contig 25559 bp, 37 predicted proteins | sample VirMetDEL_Nov_18_FD_184517 | JGI IMG/M metagenome (GOLD analysis project Ga0208644, IMG submission 184517) | Aqueous microbial communities from the Delaware River and Bay under freshwater to marine salinity gradient to study organic matter... | ecosystem: Environmental > Aquatic > Marine >...
CAAAAAAAGAAACAAAGCAACTTGAAGCAGTAGCAGAGAGAAACCATGTAGAAAGGATGGTCAAAGGTGAAGTCGAATATAAGAAAGCTATTATCGCTAGTAATGATAATGGTTGGAAAGATGAATTTGTCTTGGTTCTTATATCCATTCCTATTATTCTATTGGCTTATTCTGTTTTCTCTGACGACCCTAACATACGTGCTAAACTAGATATTTTCTTTGAATATTTTTCTAATATGCCTTTTTGGTATCAGGGATTATTCATAGGAGTAGTTGGCTCAATATACGGACTTAAAGGTGTCGATTTAATGAAAAGGAAATAGAAAATGAATTTTAAGTATGACTTAACGAAAGCAATCAAAGAATTTATGAGAAAAAAGTCTGCTGATGCTCAATTAAGAAAAAGAAGTATGGATAGTGTTGCTCGACCTAGAGCAAAGAAAAACATACTAGCTAAAAGTAAGGACTTACAAGGTATATGAAAATAAACGAAAACACTAATGTAGCATTACCAATTAGAAATTTATTATTTATAATAGGTGCAGTTGCTATTGGTGTTTGGGCTTATTTTGGTGTTATTGAAAGATTAAATAAATTAGAAACTTCAGATACTTTGTTTGAAGCAGATTTATTAAAAAAAGCAGAACAGACACCCAAAAATTTAGAAATTTTCATGCTTATCGAAGAGTTATTTTCTCAAGTAGAAAAATTAGAAAAAAACCAGGAGATGAACATGAGTAATAAAATTAAAATAGAATTTATAGATGAACAATTAACTAAAGCACTAAATGATATTGAAAAATTAAAAGATGCTAACAGAGAAATGAAATATACAAACGGTAGTCAATGATAGAAGTAGTAGTTGCATTGTGTATGTTTATTCAAGGTGAATTAGTTGAACATCGAGTAAAAAATAAAATGTCCGATTGTTTAGAAGGCAAAAGAACTGCTGAAAGAAACAATGGGTCTAACAACATTCAATACAAATGTGGAAAAGTTAAAGCAGAAATTTCTGTAGATTCACAAGGGTATAAACACATCGAAAATATAATTAAGGAGTAGTAAATGATGATATTTGGTGAAACACCTAGATTTTATAAAAACAAAGTAAAAATATTTATTGCAGATAACAAAAAGTTAGTAATTGCTTTTGTTGTTTGGTCAGCAATATTATTGGCACTATAGTTATGTCAGACAAACCTAATTCGTTTGAAGCCAAAACAAAAGTTCTACCTAAACTTTTAGTAGACAAAGCTTATGAGATGTTGACTAGTGGTGAAAAACTTACAGCTAGTGAATTAAAAGTTTGTTTAGATACTTGCAAAACATATGGAGTAGAAGTAGATGAACAACCTCAAACAAGTATCACAGACAGTTTACCATTTGACGAAAGCTAACATTCGTTGGATTGGATTTCTATTAGCCGCATTATCAGTAAGCATATTGTCATCCACTGTCGTGAAAGTTCAATGGATAGGTTGGCTGATAGGTGCAGTTTCGTGTTCTATTTGGATATTTATATCTTTTAAGGACCAGGACAAACCTAGAACTTTAATGGAGTGTATGTATTTACTATTATCACTCTACGCTTGTTACAATTGGTTTAATTATGAGTAAAAAAACAAAAACAATAGAACCTAGTGTTAAGAATTTTAAAAACTTTTTATATCTTGCTTGGGAACATTTAAATTTACCTAATCCTACGCCTATACAGTATGACATAGCAGATTATCTGCAAAATGGGTCTAAACGTATAGTAATAGAAGCTTTTAGGGGTGTTGGTAAATCTTGGATTACATCAGCTTTTGTATGTCACCAACTTTTATTAAACCCACAAAGAAACATTCTAGTAGTATCTGCAAGTAAAAACAGAGCAGATGACTTTTCTACATTTACACAAAGACTAATTAGTGAAATGCCATTGTTACATCATTTAAAACCTAGGGATGACCAACGTCATTCTAAAGTTTCTTTTGATGTTGCACCGGCTAGAGCGTCACACGCACCTTCAGTTAAATCTTTAGGTGTTACATCGCAATTGACTGGTTCACGTGCTGATTTAATTATTGCAGATGACGTAGAGTCAGCTAATAACTCTCAAACACAATTAATGAGGGACAGGCTAGGTGAAACCGTTAAAGAATTTGACGCAATCATTAAACCTGAAGTAGGACGTATTGTTTTCCTAGGTACACCACAAACTGAAATGAGTTTGTACAATGACTTGGAAGAACGAGGATTTGAAACAAGAGTATGGACGGCTTTATATCCTACACAGACACAACAAGTTAGTTTAGGACATAAACTAGCACCAATAGTTGCTGACGCTGTTAAAGAAGATAAAAAATTAGTAGGTAAGCCTACAGACCCACAAAGATTTGATGAAGTAGACTTAATGGAACGTCAAGCGTCTTATGGACGTAGTGGTTTTGCATTACAGTTTATGTTAGACACAACATTAAGTGATTTAGAGAAATATCCATTAAAACTAAACGACTTAATTGTAGTATCTGGCTTAGATACGTGGAAAGAAGCGCCTACAAAGATACAATGGGCTTCTTCTGTTGACCAAATCAAAAATATTGACAGTGAGCTGCCTAATGTTGGACTTAAAGGTGATTATTACGTAGCACCAATGTATATGTCTGAAACTTATGCACCATTTGAAGGTTCAGTTATGTCAATTGACCCTGCAGGTCGTGGAGCAGACAAAACTGGTTACTCAGTTGTTAAAATGTTACATGGAATATTATATTTGACAGCTTGTGGTGGATTAGACGGTGGTTATAGTGACAGTACGTTAGAGCAGCTAAGTAATATAGCAAAACAACACAATGTTAATTACGTTGTTATTGAGTCTAACTTTGGTGATGGTATGGCAACAGCCTTGCTAAAGCCTATAATGGCACGTATACACCCATGTACAATTGAAGAGGTAAGACACTCAAAACAGAAAGAATTACGTATTATAGACACTCTAGAGCCTGTTATGAACCAACATAGACTAGTGGTTAGCCAAGAGTTAATTAAGAATGACTTTAAGTACGAATTAGACCACCAATTGTTTAAACAAATGACTAGAATAACTAAAGATAAAGGTTCTCTAAGGCATGATGACCAACTAGACGCATTATCTATAGCTGTAAACTATTGGGTAGAACGTATGGACAGAGACCAGGTACTAGCATTTAACGAACATAAGAATGAACTTTTAGAAAAAGATTTAGAACGTTTTATGCAAAATACTATTGGTAAAAAACCAAGTAATACAAGGTGGATTAATTAGTACCCCTATTAGAACTAGGGGGGTAGAAAGTCATCTATATGTAACCTTAATGATACCATAAAGTATCTTTAAGAAGGTTATTTATGAAACCCACCCACCCAGTAAACCTATTAAACATATGAACCTACCAGAAATAATACTATTGGGGTATGTACCCTTGTTAACTATAAGATATTCTTGGAGATTACTGCTATATTTCGGTAAAAAAATCTGAGAGGGTATCATTATAATAAAGAGAGCGATGTTCCCCCTTTGTTCTTTTGTTCACCTTTTGTTCTGTTCCAGGAACGGCTTCAAATATAGAGTTTTTATCGGTTGTTATAACCGTTGGTTAACTTTTGTTTTGTTTTTTTGGTTTTCTTTTGGGTTTATCTTTGTCGTGGGGTCTATTTTTTTTTCTTTTTAATTAAACTTAATGATTAACTTTTATTTATTAATTTAGATTTAATTAAACTTAATGATTAACTTTTAATTAAACTTTTAAATTACTTTTATTTATTTTTTTAATTATTCTTTTTTTAATCATTTAGTTTTATTTTTGTTTTATCTTTTAATTATTCTTTTTTTATCAATTCTAGAAATAACTTAAAATTTGGGTGGTAAGTAAGTATCATAAAAGTTATTGAAGGGGCTTCTGTGGGCTTCTATGGGCTTCTTTTTTAGGTTGATTTGGTCAATTTTGCCTATTTTTTGGTTTTTTGATAAAATAAGCGTTTTAAAGGCTTTTTTATATAGGGTCTAAAAATGCCGTAAAAGCTCAGTTTTTATGCGTTTTTACATTTAATTCATAAATGGGTTGTATTCGTTAACGGTTTAGTTTATTAATTAAATTGCCGTGAGGAATATATTAAAAATAAAATCAGTTTTGAATAATGCGCCTTTTAGCATTAACGAGGTTTTAGGCTTAATAGATTTTAAAAAACTCATTGATTAAATAACGTAGGCTTTAATAGTCTGGTTTCGTGGCTAGGTCATACATGAAATAATGATAGACCGAAAACAATGTAAATTAAAACATTGTGAATTTATAAAACGATTAAAGGCGTTTAATTGAAGGCTTGAATATTTTCTACAAAAGGAAGGATAACAAATATGAATAAAAATCTATTACCTATATGCGAAAATAAAAACTGTAATAATCACGCTGTAATAAAATCTTTATCTAAAGTATTTTGTGCCGTGTGTGAATTAAGAAGGCTAGGGGGTATTTAATGAGTGTTTATATATTTCCAGAAGCTTTACAGACTAAAAACGAAATAACTGAAATAAACGTTGGTGGTTCTCATTTAAATACTATTTTTAATGATGACCCGAAAAAATGTTTTGAAAATGCTATCAAGAAAAATGCATTTACTGGACATAGAGTAACAGACCGTTACGACTATATTATGTATATGTGTTCTAATAGTGAATACGATTTTTTCAAAACTAAAATAACTAAAACTAAATACAAAGTTAAACGTTAACAAAAAACTTTCAAGCCTTCTATTAAGCGCCTTTATATCGTTCACTATCTAAGCGTCTTTTTTTCTTAAACTACAAAAGGAAAACATATGAATAAAAATCTACCGTTCACAAAGTCTAAAAAACTTTTAAACATAGATAACAACGCCAAAACAATTAAAGGGCAAAAATACGGATATAAAACAGCTATTTTATATTTAGCGCCTTCTAATTTGTCTGGTTATAATGTGTGTCCAATGGCTTCAAAAGGATGTAAACAAGCTTGTTTAAATACTTCTGGTCATGGCGCATTTAGTAACGTTCAAAATGGTCGTATCAATAAAACACGTTGGTTTATGCAAGAAAGAAAATCATTTTTAGAACAGTTAGAACGTGAAATAAAAAACCATGTTTTAAACTGTAAGAAAAATAATTTTATACCTTGTGTTAGATTAAATGGAACTAGTGACATAAGTTTTGAAAATTTTGGAATATTTGAAAAATTTCCAGATGTTCAATTTTATGATTACACAAAAGTTTATAAACGTGCTGTTAAATTTGTTAATAAAGAATTACCTTCTAATTATCATTTAACATACAGTTTGAACGAGGATAACAAAAAAGAAGCTTTTAATATTTTGAAATTAGGTGGAAATATTTCAGCCGTTTTTAGAAATATATTGCCTAAAACTTTTAAAGGCTTCAACGTCATTAACGCTGATGAAACTGATTTAAGGTTTACTGATAAACTTAATTCAATTTGTGGCTTAATGGCAAAAGGCAAAGCCAAAAAAGATTTTTCTGGTTTTGTTTTAGACGTTCAGTAATTCAAAATTTTTTTTTGCGTTACCTGGACCACAAAAAACCAATCGTTGCAATTTTCAAATTTTTTTTGACTGTTGCAGCTCAAACTACAAAAGGAAAAAATATGAAACTTAGAGAAATATTAAAAATAACTGAAGTATTGACTGGACGTAAAACGCCTTGTGATATTTTAGAATTTTTAGAGGATGAATATTATTCAATTTCTGGAAATACTTTTATTAAATATGGTGATTTGGATTTATGCCATTATATCCGTTCTAATAATAAAGAATTTCGAGAATTGGATATAAATAAAAGTGAGTTGGAAAAATTTAAGGAATTAAAAACCTTAATTTTAAAAACTACTAATTAAAACAATCATTAAGAAATTAAGGCGCTTAGATAGTGAACGAAAAAAAGTTTACTACGTTAAATTTATTATTTTAAATTTTTCGAAAAAAAAGCGCTTTTCATGAATGAATTGAGGGGCGAGGTTTTGTGCCTTGCCCTTCTTTTTTTATTATTCATCGAGGGGCGAGGGACGAGGGGCGTACCCTCATTTTACAATCAACTACAAAAGGAAAACTATATGAACGTACTATCATTATTTGACGGTATGAGTTGTGGTCAAATTGCTCTCAAGAAACTAGGGGCGAAGGTTGATAATTATTATGCAAGTGAGATTGATAAGTATGCAATTTCAATTGCTGAAAAAAACTTTCCAAACACTGTACATCTTGGGGACGTGACTAAAATTACATCCGTTCCATATAATGTCAAAATTGATTTATTAATCGGTGGTTCACCGTGCCAAGGTTTTAGTAAATCTGGTAATAGATTAAATTTTGATGACCCACGAAGTAAATTGTTTTTTGAGTTTGTAAGAATATTAAAACTTGTAAAACCAAAATACTTTATGCTTGAAAACGTTGTCATGAATAAAGAGTCTAGAGATATTATAAGTAAATATCTTGGGGTCGAGCCTATTGAAATTAATTCTAATTTAGTTTCGGCTCAATCAAGACGTAGACTTTATTGGACAAATATACCTAACGTTACTATTCCAGAAGATAAAGGAATTGTAATTAGAGATATACTTGAAGACAACGGAATTGCTGACATGGTTATTAATCAAGGTAAGCAATTAGCAAAAGCCAATATAGAAAAATCTCATTGTCTTATGGCTAGAGATTATAAAGGCTTTGGCAATCAAGGTATGACTGGAATTAGATTAAAAGATAATTCTGTTATATCTAAAGACGGTCTTAATCATGTTGGTAACGAGATTGAGATTGTTAAAATTCGTAAACATAAAGTAGACATTGAAGGTCTAAAAACTGTTTTACGATTTCATAAGAAGAAAGTTGCTAATTTAAGTATTAGTGAAATTGCTTCTTATTGTAACGTACCACAAACTAAAGCTGAACATTGGTTTAGAACTGATGACAGTTTTGCAATTCCAGATGAAAACTCATGGTCATTATTGAAAGATTGTCTTGGAATTGAAACTAATCAATTTGATAAATCATTGACTGAGTTTGAGTACCGTGAAGGTGTCTTTGAACAAAGTTCTAGAGTTTATCATGTTGACGGTAAAGCACCGACTTTAACTAGCACTTTGGCAAGTAAACAAAAAGTTTACATTCCACTAGATAAGGTCGAAAGTAAAAACGGATTAATATTAAAAGGTCATGCACAATTAAATGGTCACGATGTATTAAAACGTGTTTACGATAAAGACGGAAAATCACCTACATTAAATACTTGTGGTGGTGGTAACCGTGAGCCTAAAATTAGTTTAGGCAATAAGCAATGGCGTAAACTTACGCCTTTGGAATGTGAGCGTTTACAAACTGTTCCAGATAATTACACGCTTGGAGTATCAAATACTCAAAGATACAAAATGCTTGGCAATGGTTGGACGGTTGATGTGATTGCTCATATATTTAAAAACATAACTACAAAAGGAGTAACATATGAGCGAAACTATAAACAAGTTTCAAGCGAGGTTGTTAGCCAATCCAGTAAATAAAGAAGGTTTAGGAAACTATCTTTTTTATGGAGTGCCTAATGACATTGAAGGCGAATTGTTTATCAAACTGTTTCGAAAATTTTTAAACCCAAAGTTTAAATATTACAGACAGTTTAGAAAACAAGGGTCTTGGTCTCATTCAGTAAATTCAACAGACGGTGACAGTTTTGTTGTTTACGTTGATGACAAAAACAAAAACGAAAAATACTTGGCTGATGAATACGTACAGACAAGTTTAAAGTATCAAGAAAAAATAAGACGAATAAAAGAAATCATAAATGACTAAAAACGTGGGGGTACTTAGGGTCGTAATAGACCCTAAAACCCTCTGTACGTTGAGATATGAAAGAATTTTTTGAGCTGCAATTGAAAAAAATATATATTTTCAGAGGGGCGAGGGGCGAAGACACTTTTATAGTGATTTACAAAATTCTATGCAAATTATAGAATAATTTACTTTAACATTTAAATGAAAGGAGGGTATATGCACAAACCAAAAGAAGTGTTGCGAAACGGCATTTTGGGATTGTACAGCAATGAATTACTAACAATGGTCATATAGGAGGTAAGTATGTATATTAATTTTATTCTCTTTAAAGTCTATATTGAAAAATATAGTAAATGGAGTAATTTTGAATGCAAACGTGACAATAATGAATACATAATAGATTTTGCGTTTTGGAGAGTCTTTTTGTATTAACGTTTAAGTACGACTTTTGTTATTTACCGTGCTGATAAAATTAATAAATAACAATAACTGAGGACAGCTAATGAATGCTATTATTCTGCTAAAACATATCGAAAGTTTTAGAAAATTCGATGCAGACATACAAAGCCAAACTATTGCAGTTTTTTTATATGTTGGAATACACGAAAGTAACGAGGGTGTTCCTATGACTAAAATTGCAACAGAACTAAATATGGCTCAGAGTTCCGTGAGTCGTAATGTTTCTCTTTTATCAAAATGGAGTTGGTCAAGAAAGGAAGGGTTAAATTTTGTTGAAGCCCTAGAAGACCCCATGGAACGTAGAAGAAAGCTTGTTAAGTTAACTAACAGAGGAAAAAAATTGTATGCTACAATTAGTTAACATTACATCTAGCATAGGAAGGAGGTATATAATGAAAGCTAATCCAAAAGAGCTGCAAGAAATTTATAATTTAGTTTGCAAGACACAATGGGATTTGGGGCGAGATGAAAGCGTCAAAGACCGTGCAAAAAAGATTATAGAGTTTTGGGGCGAGGACACTTTTATAACTGACGTTGACGAAAGTATGATTGACGGTCTAGTTGCAGAGTTAAGAGATAGAAATTTATCGAATGCAACAATTAATAGATACTTGTCAGCTTTGTCTACAATGATAACTTTTTGTTTAAGAAGACATGGAGTTTATCAATTGAAGAGAAAGCCATACATAAGTTGGTTGAAAGAACCGAAACATGAATTAAGATTTGTAACTTTAGAAGAAGAAAGTTTATTAATCTCTTTGTTACGTTCTTGGAACATGAAAGATGACGCTGATTTCTTTATCATGTTAATTGATACTGGAATGAGATTGTCTGAGCTGCAAAATCTTAAAGTTGGTGATTGCTATGAAGATAGAATTGTCTTAACTCATACAAAAAATAATGAGTCAAGGGGCGTTCCATTAACAAAGCGTTGTCAAAAAATTGTTGAAAGATTTTCACATGATAAAAAACCAGGTGAAAGATTGTTTCGACATTTTGCTCAGTGGAGACCAAACTCTAGTTGGCGTAAAGTTCGTAAAGCAATGAACTTAGAGCATGACAAAAGATTTGGTATTCATGCTTGTAGAAGAACTTTAGTACACAGATTATTAAATGCTGATGTTCCTTCTAAAGCTGTTCAGTCGTGGGTCGGACATAAAGATGACCGAATGATTGAACGTTACGGTACTGTACTTAGCACACGATTAACTTCGTTTGTTAACGTATTAGAACCACAATCCACTAAAGAGATTGAACCAACGGACAGTAAAGAACCGTTGCGTAAAACCTCTTAACGGATTGAATAAATGTTTGGATTAGTGTTAAAAGATATAGTAAACCATCGGATAGATAAAATTGCGCTCTTAGCTCAGTTGGATAGAGCATCGGTTTTCTAATCAGTTGGTGGTATATAAAGCCCATCGGTGTGTTTAATGTTTTACCACTGATATTACTATCTTTTAACACTTTCTAGGCATTTAAAAAAATTTTTTATAATCAATCCAGTAAGGGATTAATTAGTACCCCTATTAGAACCAAGGGGGCTACAAGTCCCTCTATAATCAAAGGAGTCGTATGTTGAAATCAAGTAAGTACATCACATTGCCTTTTTCATCTTTGAAAGAGCAATTGGAATTAGAAAAGGATATGAGAAATCGTGGTATTAATCGTTTCCAAAAGAGACTACAAGACCACAAAAAGAGAGGTGAAGAGAGTTTTACTAATTATGGTAAAACTTTATTATCTAATTCAATCAGACCTCTTTCTGAAGCAATCAAATCATTTGTAGAAGAGGATGACAAGAAGGGTGTTCAACCCATTGCCAAAAGATTACTGTCATTAATAGAGCCAGACATAGCTTCATTAATAACAGCCAAGTCAATTATCAATTCAATCACAATCGCAAGAAAATTAACCAGTGCAGCTATAAACGTTGCAAGTAAAATTGAGGACGAAGTTGCGTTAAGAACTTTTGAAGAGTCCAGACCAGAACATTATGGCATTGTAAAAGCAGACCTAGACAAAAGGTCGTTTGGCTATATGTACAAAAGAAGAAAACTTAGAGAGTCAGCACAAAAGAATGAACTCGAATGGGTTTTGTGGACTCGAAGTGAAAAAGTACACGTAGGTTATAAACTTATAGAACTTATGGTTTTGTCTACTGGATTATGTGAAGTTAAATCACAATTAAAAAGAAAGAGACAAGAAAAAGTTTTATTACCAACAGAGAAAACTTTGGAATGGATAAACAATCGAAATGATTTTTTAGAAGTTTTAGCACCAGAATATTTTCCGACAATTGTTCCACCAAGAATGTGGGAAGAGGGAAAAGTGACCGGTGGTGGTTATTATTCAAGACATATAAAACCATTAAACTTAGTTAAGTATCGTAAGAGAGAAAACTTACAGCAAATTAAAGATGTAAAAATGCCAATCATTTATAAAGGTATTAATGCAATGCAATCGACACCCTATAAAATAAATCATTTTGTTTTTAATGTTTTAAAAAAAGCATGGGACAAAAATATTTCTATTGGTGGTTTACCAAAAGCTGAACTAGAAGATTTGCCAAACAAACCTCATGATATAGATACAAACAAAGAAGCAAGACGAGAGTACAGACAAAAAGCTGTCCTGGTCCACACAGAAAACGCAAGACAAAAATCTAAAAGATTATTGTTTGCAAAAGTTTTGTGGATTGCTGATATGTTTAGAGACAGAATATTTTATCATGCACACACTTTAGATTTTAGAAGCAGATGTTATCATGTAACTAATTATTTAAATGGACAAGGTGTTGACTTTGCAAAAGCTTTACATTTGTTTGGAACTGGTAAAAAAATTACAAAAGAAAACAACGGTGAATTTTGGTTAGCTGTAACTGGAGCTGCACTGTTTGGAATAGACAAGGTCAGTCGTAAAGAACAATTAGAATGGGTTATGGGTAATCAAAAAATGTTTGATGAAATACAATCTGACCCATTTACATTTAGAGATTGGGAACACGCAGACAAACCTTTTCAATTTCTTGCATGGGTAAATGAATGGTGTGAGTTTAAACAAAAAGGTTATGGTTACGAAAGTCATTTTATTTGTAACCAAGACGGAAGTTGTAACGGAATACAGCATTACAGTGGAATTTTAAAACACACGCCTTCTGCTAGAGCAGTAAATTTAGCACACAGTGAAAGACCACAAGATGTTTACACTGTAGTTAAAGATAAAGTTATAGAAAATTTAAAAACTATGACTGATAGTGAATTTGCAAAACTTTGGTTACAATTTGGAGTTAAACGTTCAACTGTTAAAAGAGCAATCATGACTAGTCCATATGGCTCAACAAGATATTCTTGTAGTGATTTTGTAGATGAAGATTTAATAAAACGTAAGGACCAGGGGGACATACATCCGTTTGGAAGTTCAGCTTTTCAAGCTTGTACTTTTTTGGCAGGTGTTATTTGGGACTCAATGGGTGAAGTTTTATCTTCTGCAAGATTAGGAATGTCTTTTTTGCAAGATTGTGCAAAAGTTTTAGCAAAATCTGGACACGCTGTACGTTGGAACAATCCAGTTGGATTTCCAGTGATACAAGATTATCCAGAATTTAAATCTATGAGAGTTAAAACAAAATTATTTGGTGAAGTGATTAAACCTAGAATAAATGTAGAGACAGAAAAATACTCTATACATAAAGCTAAGAATAGTTGTCCACCAAATTATATACACGCTCAAGACTCAGCGCATTTATTTATGACTGTAGTTAAAGCGTATGACAAAGGAGTCTCACATTTTTGTAATGTTCATGACTCTTTTGGAACATTGGCGGCAGACAGCCAGACACTTGCAGATACAATTAGAGAAACTTTTGTTGATTTGTATTCGCAATCTTGTCCGTTAGAAGATTTCAAACAGTCAATGTTACCAATACTTACAGACAAAGAAAAAGAGAAACTTCCTACAGTTCCTGAAAAAGGGGACTTTGATATACAAGAAGTTTTAAAGAGTGAATTTTTCTTTGCATAAACCAATCCACTAAGGGGTTAATAGTACCCCTATTAGAACTAACGGAGTAAATTATGAAGGAAGTTCAAATGCCTTTAGATGAAGGCGTAGCTTTAATTGAAAAAGGCTATTTAGACAATGAAACAGTAAACGAGGATAACAACGATGAAGAATAAGTACACAAAGATTGTTACACCTATAGGCGTGGCTCAGTACCCTTGGCTATCAAGTCCAGATACTAAGTTTAGCGAAATTGGTGAATATAAAACAAATCTTATTGTCAGCAAAAAAGATGCTGAAGAAATTATCAAGATGATTGATAATGCAAGAAACGAAAGCGTTCAACTAGCTGCCGAAAAATCAAACGGTAAGAAAGTTAAACAAGCTGACGCACCTTACTATGATGAGGTTGATGATGAAGGTAAGCCAACTGGCAATGTCATTTTCAAATTCAAATGTAAAGCAAAGGTTACAACTAAAAGTGGTGAAAGTTTTGAAAACAAACCAACTTTGTTTGACGCAAAAGGTAAACCAATGCTTAATGTAAATGTATGGGGTGGTTCAGAAATTAAAGTAAGTGCTGAACTAATTCCCTACTTTACAGCAATGGTAGGCGCAGGCGTTAGCATGAGACTTAGAGCTGCACAAATAATTAAATTAATAGAAGGTGGCTCAAATTCTTCTGGTTACGGTTTTAAAGAAGAAGAAGGATATGAACACTCAGAAACAAAATCGACTGAGGAGTTTGAACAAGATGATTCTAAGACCGAGGTATCAGAAGATAAAGACGACTTCTAAATATAGAAGTGGTTTAGAAGAACAAATTGCTCGGCAATTGAAATTAAAAAATATCAAGTTCGAGTATGAAACAACGACTTTAAAATATACGAAACCTGAAAAAGTACATAGGTATACACCAGATTTTATTCTTATTAAAAAAAACGGTGAGCCTATGTACATTGAGGGCAAAGGTAGGTTTTTAACAGTAGACAAACAAAAATCTTTACTTGTTAAAAATCAATACCCTAATCTAGATTTACGATTTGTATTTTCAAATTCAAAAACTAGGATTTCAAAAAAATCCAAAACAACATACGCAATGTGGTGTGACAAGCACGGATTTAAATACGCTGATTGTTACATTCCAAAAGAGTGGATTAATGAATTAAATTAGGGTATACCTCTCGTAGGTAGTGAGTTCATATGCACTGCCTTTTGTAGTGACCCCTGAGATAACATCAAAGGGGTCTTTCTTTTCGTACCAAATATTTTGGGTCAAAAAAATTTTAAGGAAATATCAAAATGGAAAAAAGTGATTTTCTGTATCACGCTCCATGTTCCGAATGTCACAGCAAAGATAATGTGGGTGTGTTTTCGGATGGACATGGGCATTGCTTTGGTTGTGGGCATTACTATCACAACTATGAAAACAAAGAGGAAAAAATATTGGAAACAAATTTAATTGAAGGTGAACACAAACCTTTAAACAAAAGACACATAAATTTAGAAACAGTAACCAAGTTTAATTATCAAATTGGTAAACATAATGGGAAGACAGTTCAAATTGCAAACTACTATGACAAACATAATAAATTAGTTGCACAGAAATTACGTTACCCAGATAAATCATTTCAATGGTTAGGTGATAGCAAACAAGCTACACTGTTTGGACAAAACTTATGGCGTGACACAAATAAAAAAATTGTAATTTTAGAAGGCGAACTAGACGCACTGTCTATGTCGCAAGTACAAAATAATAAATGGGCTTGTGTTTCAGTTAAGACTGGAAGCCAAGGCGCAAAGAAAGATTTACAACAACAAATCGAGTGGCTTGAAAAAGCTGAAGAGATTGTGTTGATGTTTGATAACGATGAGCCTGGAAAACTTGCAGCTCAAGAATGTTCTAAACTATTTACACCTGGAAAATGTAAAATTGCAACGCTCCCAAGAAAAGATGCTAACGAAATGTTGGTCCAGGGCGAAACTGCAAAACTAATTGATTGTATGTGGAGTGCAAAAACATATAGACCAGATGGAATTATATCTGGAACAGAAATTTTTGAATTGTTATCTAAAGAAGATAAGACAGAAACAATTCCATATCCTTTTGAATGTTTAAATACAAAAACTTTAGGCATGAGAAGGGGTGAACTAATAACAGTAACAAGTGGTACTGGACAAGGTAAGTCACAATTATGTAGACAAATTGCTCACCATTTAATCAAGCAAGGTGAGTGTGTTGGTTACATTGCATTAGAAGAAAGCGTTAAAAGAACTGCGCTTGGAATAATGGGTATAGATTTAAAACGTCCATTACATCTATCAAAAGAAGGAGTTAATAAAGATGAGTTTAGAAACAGTTTTACTGCAACAGTTGGCAGTGGTTTGCTTTATCTTTTTGACCATTTTGGTAGCACGGAAAGTGAAAACTTACTTTCTAAAATTAGATACCTTGCAAAAGGTTTGGGTGTTCGTTGGGTTATACTTGACCACCTCTCTATTGTTATTAGTGGTTTAGAAAGTTATGACGAAAGAAAATTAATTGATGTCACCATGACTAAATTAAGAAGTTTAGTTGAAGCAACTGGCATTGGTTTAATTTTAGTTAGTCATTTAAGAAGACCAGAAGGTAACAAAGGTTACGAAGACGGCATACAAACATCATTAAATTCTTTACGTGGTAGTCATGCAATATCTCAATTGAGTGACAGTGTGATTGCATTGGAAAGAAATCAAAACGATGATGAAAATAAAAACTACACAACAGTACGTGTATTAAAAAATAGATACACCGGTGATACTGGCAAATGTGGAACGTTGTTTTTTGATAACGACACAGCTTGTCTAGTAGAAGTAAAGGAAGGACATGAAAGAGATTTTTAAAACAAAGAAAAATTGGAACATTACCAATGAGGTAAGTGACGCTATAGAACTTTGCAGAAAAAATCCAGACAAGATGGCAACAATTCATGTGCCTAACACAATGGTTAGACTTGCAGCAGAAATGATGTTGAATGAATTATCAATGTATGACGAAGCTGCTTGTCGAGTCACTGTAGAACAGGCAACGGTACATTAAATGAAACTACCAACTATACATAAAAAATTATTAAACGCACCATTCGTTCACGTGTATTGGAAAGATATAAATTCTAATGCAGCTTGGTTAAATTTAAAAGAAGCTAAACAAAGTAAAGTTACAATTTGTATTACAAGTGGATGGTTAATTAGAGCAGACAAAGATGTTCATATCATTGTAGGCGATGTTAATTTTAATGATGATGGAAGTTTAGGTGATGTAGGTAACGTTACAACCATGCCTACTGTTAACGTATTAAAAGTAAGGAAAATAAAAATATGAGTAAATACTGTTTTGACATAGAAACAGATAACTTATTAGAAGATTGCACGAAGGTTCATTGCATAGTCTTAAAAGATATAGACACTGAAAAAGTTTTAACTTTATCTAATGATGAAGCCATAAACAAACTTAGTAATGCAGAACTTATTATCGGACACAACATAATTAAGTTTGACATTCCTGTGTTAGAAAAATTATATAACTTTAAAACAAAAGCTAAAGTGTTTGACACTTTGGTGGCTACACGTTTGATTTGGTCTGACTTAATGGAGTCGGATATGAAGCGTGTGCATACAAAAGATTTCCCAAGAAAATTAGTCAACAAACATAGTCTTAAAGCGTGGGGTGTTAGACTAGGGAATTACAAACAAGAATTTGAAACTGATTGGCAAGAGTTTACAGATGAAATGTTAGAGTATTGTGTACAAGATGTAGAAGTTACACATGATTTATATAAAAGAATTGTAGATTATAATTATTCTAAACAAGCTTTAGCGCTTGAGCATTCAGTTTCTGAATTAATTTCTAGGCAAGAAAGGTATGGAATTTTGTTTGACAAAAACAAAGCCAGTAAACTTTATGCTAATCTGTCAGCACAACGAGACAAGATTAAAAGAGAAATGGAAGAAACTTTTAAACCAAAAGTTATTAAAAGAGTATCAGAAAAAACTGGTAAACCATTAAAGGATAAAGTTGTTGAGTTTAATCCTTCTAGCAGAATGCATATTGCAGAAAGATTAATTGAAAAATACAATTGGAAACCAAAAGACTTTACACCAGACGGTAAACCAAAAGTAGATGATACAGTTTTAAATAGTTTAGAATATCCAGAAGCAAAATTGTTAGCTAAATATTTTTTATTAGAAAAAAGAATAGGAATGTTAGCAGAAGGTAATCAAGCTTATTTAAAATTAGAACGGAATGGAAGATTACACGGTACTGTAAATACTAATAATGCTGTAACTGGCAGAGCAACAGCCATGAATCCTAATCTACAACAAGTACCCTCTGTCAGTGTACCTTATGGAAAAGAATTTAGAGAATTATTTACTGTTCCAAAAGGTAAAGTATTAATAGGAATAGATGTAAGTGGACTAGAGTTACGTTTACTTGGACACTACATTGCAAAATTTGATGGTGGTGAATACGCTGACATAGTTGTTAACGGTGACATACACACTACTAATCAACACAACGCAGGTTTAGAAACCAGAGACCAAAGTAAAAGATTTTTATACGCATGGCTTTACGGAGCAGGTGTTTCAAAAATTGCAGAAGTAACTGGCAAGTCAAACAAAGAAGCTGCCAAAGTAAAGAAGCGTTTCTTGGATAGACTACCTGCATTAAATAAACTTATCAAACAAGTACAACTTTCTGCTGAACGTGGTTACTTAATCGGTCTTGATAAAAGAAAGATTAAAGTAAGAAATACTTTCAGTTCTTTAAATACACTTTTACAAGGGGCAGGCGCAGCCGTTTGCAAAAGGTGGTTAGTTGAGTTTGACAACGCTGTTAAAAATATGTCTGGCGTTCAACAATTGTTATGGGTTCATGACGAGATACAAGTTGAATGTGATGAAGACAAAGCAAAAGAAATAGGAGAGTTAGCTGTCGAATGTATTAAACGCACTGGCGAACACTTCCAATTAAGAGTGCCATTAACAGGCGAATATAAAATAGGAAACAATTGGAGTGAAACACACTAATGAAAAATAATAAGTTCGACATTGATTTAAAGTACGGTCAAGAAAGAGAACAGAAAGTAGTATCTTTACTGGACCAGGACAAAAATAAAATAGAAGTAAAAACTGAAAGAGACTGGTGGGCAAAGACTGGTAACATTGCAATAGAAATTGAATGTTGGGGTAAGCCTTCTGGTTTATCTGTAACACAAGCTGACTACTGGGTTCATATTTTATCTTTAGGTAAAGATGATTATTGTAAATTAATCTTTGAAGTACCTAAACTTAAAAAGATAACAGAAAAGTTTAAGAAAAATTACAGAATGATTGGTGACAACAATGCAAGTAAATGCATTTTGATTCCTTTAAAAGAATTATTCCAATCAAAAAATTTAACATAACCAATCCGTAGGAGGATATAATCCATGAAGAGAAGACTCTTAATAGATGGTGACATTATTGCGTACAAAGCTTCAACTATGTCAGAGCATAGTATCAAATGGGAAGACTCAACTATTTGGACTTTACACGCAGATGAAAACCAAGGAAAATATCTCGCACTATCCGAGATAGAAGATTTAAAAGAAAATCTACAAGCTGATAGTATTACAATTGCACTAACTGATAATGTTAATTTTAGAAAAGACATTTTACCTAGCTATAAGGATAATCGTAAACAAAAACGTAAGCCTTTAATATTAGGGGCAATTAGAAAATGGTTGATTGATGAATACGATGCAATCATTTATCCAAATTTAGAAGCTGATGACGTACTAGGTATATTAGCTACTGAACCACAGAAAAAAGAAGAAAGAATTATTTGTTCTTTAGATAAAGACCTAAGACAAATTCCAGGTAAACTTTCTCAAGACGGTAGAACAATTGTCAAAAGAAATAAAACTGAATGTGACTGGTGGCATTTAGTACAGACACTTACTGGTGATGCTGTTGATGGTTTTTCTGGCTGTCCTTCTATTGGCACAGTGACTGCACAAAAAATACTTAAAGATAAAAAATTACCATTAAGACAACAATGGGATTTAGTTGTTAAGACCTATGAGAAAAAAGGTTTGTTTGAACACGATGCTTTTCAACAAGCACAAGTTGCTAGAATATTAAGACACGGTGAATACAACATGAAAACTGGTGAGGTTACTAGATGGCAGATTTAATCAAAGAACCTCCACACTACACGCAACATAAAATCGAACCTATAGATTTTATAATTGCTAACAACTTAGACTTTTGTACTGGCAACGTAATTAAATATTTATTGAGACACAAAAAGAAAAACGGTGTTCAAGATTTATTAAAAGCAAAACAGTACATCGACTTTATCATTAACAAACAATTAAAAAAACAGGAATAGAAACACATGGATTACAGTAAAGACGCATTATTATCAGACGCAGGGTTAAGAATATTAAAAGATAGATATTTAACAGATGAAGAAACTAGCCCTCAAGAATCTTTTTATAGAGTTTCTAAAACATTTTCTGATAACTCAGAAATGGCTGAACGTATTTATAAATATGCGTCTAATCTATGGTTTATGTTTTCTACACCCATTTTAACAAATGGTGGAACTAAAAGAGGAATGCCTATTTCGTGCTTTTTAAATTACGTACCAGATAGTCGAATAGGATTAACAGAACATTACACAGAGAATGCTTGGTTAGCTACAGTGGGTGGTGGTATCGGTGGACATTGGGGACACATTAGAAGTGATGGAACTGAAACTTCTGGTGGCTCTATATCTACTGGCTCAATACCATTCATGCACGTAGTTGACTCAGAAATGTTAGCGTTCTCACAAGGTAAAACAAGAAGAGGAAGTTATGCTGCATACCAAGATATATCTCATCCAGAAATTGAAGAGTTTATTGAAATGCGTAAACCTAGTGGGGGTGACGTTCATCGTAAATGTCTTAACCTTCATCATGGTATTAACATTAGTGATAAGTTTATGTCTATTATTGACAATTGCACTATTAATCCTAGTGCCGATGATACTTGGGAACTTATTGACCCACACACAAAACGAGTTGTTAGAAAAGTCTCTGCTAAAAAATTATGGCAAAAAATTCTTGAGACTAGAGTGGCAACTGGTGAACCTTACATCTGCTTCATTGACACAGTGCAAAAGTCTTTGCCGGAGTCTCAGAAGAAAATTGGATTAAAAGTACATCACTCAAATTTATGTAGTGAAATTACATTACCAACAAATGAAGAACGAACAGCAGTGTGTTGTTTGTCTTCTCTTAACTTAGAAAAATATGATGAATGGAAAGAAGACAGTAGCTTCATACCTGACGTGGTTCGTTTCCTCGATAATGTATTGGAGTATTTTATTAACAACGCTAATGATTTTCTGCATCGTGCTAAGTATTCAGCTATGCGTGAGCGTAGCATTGGACTTGGGACAATGGGTTTTCATTCGTATCTACAAAGTAAAAACATACCTTTTGAAAGTGTTATGGCTAAAGTCCAAAACAAAATAATCTTTTCGCATATTAAAAAACAAGCAGAAGAAACTTCTAAATCATTAGGTAAAGAACGAGGTGAAGCGCCAGACATGGTAGGTACTGGAATGCGTAATGCTCACTTGTTAGCTATCGCACCAAACGCAACAAGCAGTATTATTTGTGGCAGCACCAGTCCATCTATCGAACCTATGAGAGCAAATGTTTACAGTCAAAAAACTATGAGTGGTACATTTTTAATGAAAAATAAATATTTACAAAAAATATTAAAAGAAAAAGGCATTGATAATGATACTACCTGGAAAAGTATTTTAGCTAAACGTGGTTCAGTAAAACATTTAGAAGAATTATCTGAATTAGAAAAAGAAGTATTTGCTACAGCTATTGAAATAGACCAACGATGGATTATTGATTTAGCTGCTGACCGACAACAATATATTTGCCAATCACAAAGTGTAAATATTTTTGTGCCTGCTGATGTTAACATTAAAGATTTACATTTGTTACATTTGTCAGCCTGGAAAAAAGGATTGAAGACACTTTACTATTGTCGTTCAGAAGCAATTAAAAGAGCAGAAATAATTTCAACAAAAATAGAAAGGGTAGTTAGACCAGACGCAGAAGACGAGTGTCTAGCTTGTCAAGCATAGTATGGCAAAAGTTAAAAAGAATTTACTTAATGTAGAAGCACACGAGACTAGGTCTAAATATAAAAAAACTAGCATAGGTAAAAACCCTAGCACTAGTATGCTTAACAAAAGTAAACGTAAAGGCAGAACAAGAAAACAACTTAAATATAGAGGGCAAGGAAAAAAATGACCGACAGTAGTATATTTGATGGTTTAGATAAACCAAAAAAGAAATGTTGTAGTTGTCACAAAAAACAAAAGCAAACAGTTTTGTGGACAATCTACCATACAATTTTAGCATTAGAATTAGGAGTGATAATTTTGATTGAAGGAATTGAATTATTAAATAATTTTTAATGGAACATAGACATATAATTATAAGAGCAGAAGTTAAGCAACCTCCTACAGATATTCGTAAAATAAAAAAATGGATAAAAAAATTAATTTTATCTATTGGTATGAAACGATTGGGACAGCCAATTGCAGTTTACTGTAATAAAGAAGGCAATAGAGGATTAACGTGTGTGTCTTGTATTGAGACATCACACATTGCAATGCATTCATGGGATGAAACAAACCCAAGCATTGTGCAATTGGATGTTTACACTTGTAGTACATTAGATAAAGAAATTGTTTTTAAATATCTTAATGAATTTGAACCAATAAATTTATCATACGCAATTTTAGATAGAAAAAATTTAATCAAAATAGAGGAGGAAAAATGAGTCTATTAAAAACTAGAGAATATTACAAACCATTTCAATATCCGTGGGCTTTTGAAGCTTACGACCAACAACAAAAAATGCACTGGCTTCCAAGTGAAGTGCCATTAGCAGAAGACGTTAGAGATTGGAATGAAAGATTAACTGATAAGGAAAAGAATTTAATTACACAGATTTTAAAATTCTTTACGCAAGGCGATGTAGATATTGCTCAAGCGTACCTTGATAATTATATTCCAAAATTTAAACCACCAGAAATAAGAATGATGTTATCTTCAATTGCTACAAGTGAAGCTAATCATGCACACTCTTATTCATTATTAAATGATACAATTGGTTTACCAGATAGTGAGTACAAAGCTTTTCAAGAATATAAAGCTATGGCTGACAAACACGATTATTTATTTAGAAATAAAGGTGAAGGTGTTGAAGGCATGGCAAGAGAACTTGCAACATTCTCAGCGTTTGGTGAAGGACTACAATTGTTTGCTTCATTTGTAATGCTTTTAAATTTTCAAAGATTTGGAAAAATGAAAGGAATGTGCCAAATAGTTACCTGGTCCATAAGAGATGAAAGCCATCATGTTGATTGTTTAATAAAATTATTTCATGCATTAGTTGATGAAAACAAACACATTTGGAATGATGATTTTAAGAAAACTTTATACGACATTGCTAGAGACATGGTATCATTAGAAGATAAATTTATTGATTTAGCATTTGAACAAGGTGGTGTGGAAGGTATAGAGCCAGACCAAATTAAACAATACATCCGTCATATTGCAGACCGAAGACTGTTGCAGCTAGGCTTAAAACCTAATTTTGCTGTTAAAGATAATCCATTACCTTGGCTTGATTGGGTTTTAAATGGTGTAGAGCATACAAATTTCTTTGAAAACAGAGCAACAGAATATGCAAAAGGAAGTATGACTGGAAATTTATGGGGTTAATAGTACCCATATTAGAAGGAAAAAGGTATGAACCATTTAGATGACATTCAATTACCCTACACAGTAGACGAATTAATTAATCTTTTAGATAAAGTTTTTCCAGAAAAAGCGCCTGATTTAAAAGACAATGAAAAAACTGTCTGGCACAAAGCAGGACAACGAAGTGTAGTCAATTGGTTAATTGAATTGAAAAAAAGAAATGAAAATAATTTATTAGGGAGTAAATAATATGTGTATATCATCGACAAAGTCTGCGCCAGTTATAACTAGACCAGACCCAAATATAAAATATGTCGATGGGAATGTATTTGACCCTAAAGATTCTTCACCAGAAATAGATAAAACACCAGTGAAGAAAGAAACAACAAAGAAAAGCAGTGTATCGCAAAGTTCAGACATAACGACAAGTCAATCATCTGATTTAACGATACCTTCATATTAACAAGGAGAAATAACTATGTGTATGAGTAGTCCATCGCAACCACCTGTACAAGAAACAGTTACGCCAGTAAGACAGGCTGTACAATCAGGTGATGAATTAGCACCTTCTATTGAATTAGCTTCTGAAGATTCTATGGAAATAGCAAAAAAGAAGAAATCAAAAAAAGGTACAGTAGCTATGCAAACTGACTTAAATATTCCAGGTTCTAGTGGAACAATAATATAAGGAATTCCAAATGGCAGAAAATTTAATTAACTCGGCAGAAAGTCGATATAATGCTCTGTCAGAAAAACGAGAACACTTTTTAGAACGTGGACGTGAGTGTAGTGAATTGACGATACCAACTTTAATTCCAGAAAATTCATTTACACCTACACAAGATTTCTATAGCCCCTTCCAATCAGTTGGAAGCAGAGGTGTTAATAACTTAGCTAGTAAACTCTTACTATTATTACTTCCCCCTAACCAACCATTTTTTAGATTAGCTATTCAAGGTAAAGCTAAAGAACAAGTTGAAGAACAACCACAACTTAAAACTGCGATTGAAAAATCTTTAGCAAAAATTGAAAGAGAAGTTATGGGTAAAATAGAGTCTCTTGCAATTAGAGTTCCAATCTTTGAAGCTATAAAACATTTAATTGTTGGTGGCAATGTACTTTGTCATTTGCCGAAAAAAGGTTCAATGAGAGTTTTTCCATTAAATCAATATGTATGTAAAAGGGATGGTGACGGAAATTTATTAGAAATAGTTGTAAAAGAAAATGTATCGGTTCTAAGTTTAGAACCAGAAGTTAGAGAAATAGTGTTACAACAAATGAGTAAAGAAGACGCTAAGTCTGAAACTTCATGCGATTTGTATACACACATTTACAAACTAGATAATAAAAAGTTTTATGTTTGCCAAGAAGTAAAAGGAATTAAAATTCCTACATCAATTGGTGAATATGCTGAAGACCAATTACCATGGATTTGTTTAAGAATGGTACGTGTAGATTCTGAGGACTATGGAAGAAGTTACGTAGAGGAATTTATTGGTGACTTGAAGAGCCTTGAAGGATTATCACAATCACTTGTCGAAAGTGCTGCGGCTTCTTCTAAAATGGTATTTATGGTCAAACCAAATTCAACAACAAAGAAAAGAGATTTAGCAGTAGCACGTAACGGTGACATTATATCTGGAAATCAAGATGATGTTAGCGTGTTACAAGCACAGAAATTTTATGATTTACAAACAGTAGAAAAAGCAATTGGTAGACTTGAAGAAAGACTAGCATATGCATTCTTACTTAATACAGCAATTCAACGTCAAGCAGAAAGAGTTACTGCTCAAGAAATTAGATACATGGCTAATGAACTTGAAACAGCTATGGGTGGAATTTATTCTTTATTATCACAAGAATTACAATTGCCTTTAGTCTCTTTGTTAATGACAAGAATGGGAAGTAAAAATGAAATACCAAAACTTCCAAAAGGTTCTGTAAGACCAACTATTATTACTGGTGTTGAAGCACTAGGTAGAGGTAATGACTTACAGAAACTAAGAGAGTTTGTATCTGAAATAGGACAGTTAGCACAAATGAACCCACAAGCAGTACAGATGTTAAACATCGGTGATTTAATTGAAAGACTTGCTACAGGTCATGGAATAGAAACAGAAAATCTAATCAAGTCCCCAGAACAGTTACAAGCAGAACAAGAACAACAAATGCAAATGCAACAACAACAAATGATGATGGAGACAGCACAAAATGTTGCTCCTAAAGTTGCAGACAATGTTACAAAACCAAGAGGATAATTAAATGGTAGAACAAGTAGAAATAAAACCTACAGAAGAAACAGCAGATAAACCAATAGAAGAGTCTAAAGTAAATAGACCAGAATGGTTACCTGAAAAATTTAAATCACCAGAAGATATGGCTAAAGCTTACGGTGAATTAGAAACTAAATTAGGACAATCAGAGCCTAAACAAGAAGAAGTAAAAGAAACAGAAACTAAAAAAGAAGATGACTTGTCAATCGACAAAGCTGAAAAAGCAGTTGAAAATGCAGGTCTAAGTATGGAAACTCTACAACAAGAATATAATGAGAGTGGACAACTTAATGATAAATCTTATGAAGCTTTAGAAAAAGCAGGCATACCTAAAGATTATGTGGATGCTTTTATTAAAGGACAAGAAGCTATAGCTACACAAACTGCTAATACTTTAAAACAAGAAGTTGGTGGTGACGAAGCATATAAAAACATGATGACATGGGCTTCTGAAAATTTAAGTGAAGCTGAAATCAGCGCTTACAATAGAACTGTAAACGGTAAAGACATCGAAGCAACTAAATTAGCAATCGCAGGATTGAATGCTAAATATAAAAATGCTGAAGGTGTAGAACCAAGTTTAGCAAAAGGTGATAGACCAAGCACAAGTAATGCAAGTGGCTATCGTTCATGGGCTGAAGTAACAGCAGCAATGTCTGACCCAAGATATGCAAAAGACGAAGCTTATCAAGCTGATGTTCAAGCTAAAATAAAGAATAGTAGGTTGTAATGGCAAAACGTGGACTATACGCAAACATTCATGCTAAACGACAAAGAATCAAAAGTGGCAGTGGTGAAAAAATGAGAAAGCCTGGAAGTAAAGGCGCACCAACAGCAGCAAATTTTAAACGAGCTGCAAAGACTGCCAAATCATAGTTGTGTTACCTCTATAGGTAGCAACTTGCTAACACAAAGTTAAGTACATTAACTTGACCGTTCCGAGGAACGACAATCTTGTGAAGGATAAGACTGAGTGAAGGCTTTTAAATCAACAAAGCTATAAAGGAGAAAAATATGGCAGTAGGAAACCCAGCCGCAATAGGTCGAGTGAATACTGGTGGTGCTGAAGATGCTTTGTTTTTGAAGGTTTTTTCCGGAGAAGTTCTTACTTCATTCGAAAGAGCGTCAAAAACTGAAGGTGCAGACATGGTCAGAAGTATCGCTTCTGGTAAGTCAGCAACTTTCC
>Ga0208644_1000939_pt1 | contig 25540 bp, 29 predicted proteins | sample VirMetDEL_Nov_18_FD_184517 | JGI IMG/M metagenome (GOLD analysis project Ga0208644, IMG submission 184517) | Aqueous microbial communities from the Delaware River and Bay under freshwater to marine salinity gradient to study organic matter... | ecosystem: Environmental > Aquatic > Marine >...
AAGTTATGAACAGAAATGAATTAGTTAAAAAAGCGTTAGAATCAGGAATTACTAAAGCGAACACTATGAAGAGTGTAGTGTTAGAAGAAATGTTAAAAGGGATGGAAGTGAAAGAAACAGGTAAACGAGGACGCCCCATTAATATTAATAGTGTAAGACAACAACGGTTAAAAGAATTAGAAGAAAAAAGAAATAATGGTGAGTTAAAAAGAGGACGCCCCGTTAATAGTAATAGTAATAGACAGAAAAGGTTAGTAGAATTAGAAATGAAAAGAGTGAATGGTGAGTTACGAAAAGGACGACCAGTGAATGAAAATAGTGTTAGACAATTAAGGTTGAAAGATTTAGAAGAAAGACGTTTGAATGGAACACTTAAATTAGGTCGACCAAAAATGATTAAGACAGAAGAGTAAGTAATTAGTTAAACTAGAAACACCGGAACTCGAGTAATCGAGTTTTCGGTGTCGATGAGAGTGGATGAATTTATACAACAGAATAAAGAGCGGATTTTGAATATTGATGGCAATATAGAAGATGGCAATCTTACCATCATGGGAGATAACGGTTTAGAGTTTTATTATTTCGAAAACGGAATTATAATAGGATCAAGAAAATGAAAACAACAGGATTAGGTCATATGGTATACGGTACATATATAGTACGGGAATAGTATTACCTAGGTACCACGTGCGTTGATATCAATATACGCGGGATAGCAGGATTAAGGGACTTAGAGTAAAAGCCAGCCTCGAAAATACCCCTCTCAATCGACCCCATATATAATTATATATTTCCATTTTACACATCCTTATAAACAATCATGAAATCCAAAATCTCTCTTTTTAAAAAATTTTTTGGTATCGACAAAATATATATGTATATTTAAAGAAAACAAGTTATGAGACTAACACGAGAACAAAAGAAAGAAAAAGCCGTTGAAGATCTAATCAACCAGATGTTTATCATAGCAGGCCATGATGTTAGATTTGAAGACATTAAAACGCGCCAAGATAATTGGTTTCAACAATATACAATGACCATGGCTCAAAATGATGAGTGGAAAGAATGGGGTAAACAATACCTCCAAAAGAACTTACGTACTAAAGCCAAAGCAGCAGAAATGGAAATGCAATGGTTTAGTTTAAACTATGGATTAAAGTTTTCAGATTGGCCAGATAAATCAGAATAAGATGGGAATACTACAAGATAAAGTCAATAGTCTAAAAAAAGACCCTTGGTATAAGAAATTAAGAAGGTGGCTAAAGTTTAAATTATGGCTATGGAAACACAAACTCAATAACCCAAAATGAAATACCCAATTATATTTTTAAGTGCTTTAATAATTGAAATTTGTTCTACCTTTTACATAAATTATGTAGCAGATAAAAATCCTATTGGTATGATAATATTTGCAGCTATAGGACCATTTTTAGGTTTACCCTTTGCCGGTTATATGGTTGAATCTAAATTATGGAGTGAACGTATCAAAATGGCATTTGCTTTATCCTTAGGTTATATAGTAGGGTGCTTAATAGTTTTAAAATTAATAAAATGAGTGAAAAAAATTCATCAAACGGATTTGGATTCGGAACAGTTCTATTCTTAATCTTTTTAATCCTAAAATTAACTAATTATATTGATTGGAGTTGGTGGTGGGTCACTTCCCCACTATGGATCCCAGTTGCTATAATTATGTTTATATCAGGAATAGCCGTAATTTCTTACTACAACAAAACCAAGAAATAAAAAAACTTGGTTCCCTTAAAAAAGGTTCGTTGGTTACTCATATTTATAATCAAATAAAAACTATAAATTATGAGTGACATCAGACCAGAAATCGACAAATTAATTGAAGAACTTGAAACCCAGGGAATATCCCAAGATACAAGCCCTAATAATGTAGTAGGTTTAGGTGATTTAGTTGAATCTACTTTAACTAAAATGGGTATTACCCAAGAGCGTTATAAAGAATTTTTTGGACTTGAAGAATGTGGTTGTACTAAACGTAAAAAATGGCTTAACGGTGTTTTAAGTTGGACTGTTAAAAAATAGTCCTATGTTAAGAAACTTATTAGCTATCCCTTTTTATTTTATGTTAGGTTCATTAGCTATTATAGTTTGTGGTTTTATTTCTTTTTATGAAATTCTTACCCTTAAATAATGGCAGTATATACTTATGTTCAATTGTATGGTAGTGGGACGTCAAGTCAAAACTTGACAGCCTCTACTACTTATCAATTTAAATTCTCAAACCCAAGTGGGTCTTCTTATTTCGTAATGGAAACTGCTCGTGACACAAATGGTTTCTATACATCTGTTTCCCCTAACAATATTGATGGAGTTTTTATAGTTTCTTCCTCTATGAATTTTTCAACTTCATCTTACGTGGCAGGCTTTGAAGTTCCTGAAGGTGTCTCTGCTTTTAGGTTTACCCCAACTAATAATGTTACCGGAACTACTCTTTATTTAAGAGGAACTGGAATGTTTGATTTAACTATAACTCCTTAAATTTTAATTTGGCCCTTAAACCTAGAGATAATATATTCAGGTTAAAATTAAGGTTATGTTGAAAATTAAAGAAATCAAAATTTTACTGATAATATCTTTATTTGTGGCGTTTGGCTTAACTGGACTAATAGGTTTTGCTTTTGCTGCTGGATGTGTTATTGGAGATTTAATTGTTGAGGAATTATTTTAAATTAGTTATATGGAAAAGGAATATAAAAGATCAAAAAAAGTAACTACGGCGGATGGAACTGTAATGTTTACGTTTGACGGCAAATTACATAATTGGGAAGGGCCGGCGTTAATACCCCAAGGAAATACCAAGAAACGCGAGTATTATCTTAATGGGATTAAAATGAGTGAGTTAGAATGGAAGGCTGCTCTTAAAGGTAGAGAAGGTTTACCATGGTATAAGGGGTCGGGTGCTAAAGCTAGATTTTAATATTTATAATAAATAACCCTAATATAAGGGTATATAAGTATAGAATGATGAATTTGACAGGTGTGTTTGCATTATTTGGATTCCCTGAAGATAAAGATGATAAATGGGATAAACAACAGAAAGAATTAGAAGATTTTAAAGAATCTGCTTATTTCAAAATCGGCATGTTTAAAAAATTAATCAGAAATGGAACTTCATTTAAAAAACAAGTTGTAAAATTTCTTAGTAGCTCCGATGATAAACTTGATATTAAAGGAATAGATGAAGCTGGAGATTATATGATGTTTACTAGAGCTTATTTTTGGATTGAGGATTGTAAATTTAGAAGTAAAGAATGGAAAGAAGCTTTTTATAATCATTCTGATGAAGAATTTATTAAGTTTATAAAATTATCAATTAATTATTTTGAGGTTTCTGAAGAATATGAGAAATGCGCTCATTTAAAGAAAGTACAAAATCTTATAGAAAAGAACTTAAAAGTTCTTAATAAGGAAAAATAACTTGGCTTCCCAAGAAAAATTTATTATCTTCAATAATGTTATTATTTTATATAAAAAATTAAATATGAAAATTTAATAATAAAAAATATAATATAATAAAGATAAAAATAATAGAAGATAATATTAAATATTAAAAACCAAAAACCCTAATGAGAAATAAAGAATTAGTTTTAAGACGACTAGAGTCTTTAGATGGAAAGATGAAAAGGATGAGAAATGCTCTAAATGAACGAAATATAGATGCTGCTCGTCAAATTTTGCAAGAATTACTTGAAGCAAGAGAAGATCTTCAAGCTATTATTGAACGAGAAAATTAATCCAAAATAAATAAGTTATGAAATTAACCGCTGAACAGATCCAAGATAATTGGAATGAATTAATGAAGTATATTGAGCAATATATTTCTGAACCCCGTAAAGAAAAACTTTTAGAATTTTATGATCAATATTCTGAACGTTTAATGTTAATGCCCGCATCACATAAAAAAGAATATCATAATGCATTCCCAGGTGGTTATGTAGAGCATGTTTTGCGAGTTATTAGATGTTCTTTAAAACAATTACATTTATGGGCTAGTGAGGGAATGGATGACTCTACTTTCACTACTGAAGAATTAGTATTCTCAGCTTTAAATCATGATTTAGGTAAAATGGGTAATGAAGAAGAAGAATCATATATCCCTCAAACTGACCAATGGAGAAAAGATAAATTAGGAGAGGATTATATGTTTAATGAAAAAGTACCTTTCTCTTCAGTTCCTGACAGAACATTATATTTATTGCAGTCACACGGAATTTTTTATACTTTTAATGAAATGATAGCCATTCAAACCCATGATGGTTTATACGATGAGGGAAATAAAAAATATCTTATTTCATTTATTCCAGGACAAAAACCAAGAACTAGTTTACCTTATATTTTGCATCAAGCAGATTTAATGGCATCTCGTATTGAGTTTGAACGTGAATGGTTACCTAAGTTAAAAGAAGGTAAAAAATCCGTGGATAATAAAAAAGAAAATTTTACATTGGGGACAAAACCCAACACATCTAAAAAATTAACAACTAAAACTAAAGCTTTAGGTTCATTTAAAAGTGATGGTTTAAAAAACATGTTAGATAATTTATGATAGGCTTAATAATTACAATTTGTATTTTAGCAGTATTAGTCGTGATTCTTGGATTCACGACTTTTAATCTTCTAAGAAAAAATGAGAAACAAGAAGATATAGTAGCAGGATATTTAATTTATCTTGATCGTATATCTCGTACAATCGAAATCTCAGACAAAAAATTAAAAGAACTTGATCGAGGTGGTGTATTTCAAGCGGATGATGAAGTTGGGGTTATATTTAAATCAATTCTCCAAATTCAAGATATCCTCAATGAATTCAACCTTAGAAAGTTCAATTAAAATGTCTAAAAAACCTGCTAGTAAAAACTACTTTACTCAGGAGACTGAAAATGCTATAGTACTGTATAACAGTATTACTGACCCTGTTTTAAAAAGTAAAATATATGAAGATAAAATTCATTATGCTTTTTTTAAACTTACTCAAAATATAATCCATACATTTAAGTTTTACCATACTGAAGTAGAGAATTTAGAACACTTACAACACGAGATAATCGTGTTTTTACTTTCTAAAATTCATCTCTTTAATCCTCAAAATGGGGCTAAAGCTTATTCTTACTTTGGTACTATTGTAAAACGATGGTGTATATTATATAATGAAAAAAATTATAAAAGTAAAACTAGTAAAACATCTGTAGATGAATTAGCAAAAGACGATTCATATTCATATACATTAGAATCATCTGAATTAGATGATAAATTATCTTTTTTTATGAATAGATATGTTGAGTTTGTTAGTGTTAATATTTATGTAATTTTTCCTAAAGGGAATGACGCTAAAATAGCAGATGCTATATTAGAATTATTTCGAAAAAGAGATAATATAGATGTTTTTAATAAAAAAGCATTATACATCTATATCCATGAAATGATTCCTGATGCTAAAACTCCTAAAATCACTAAAATAGCTGGAGTGTTATATAATGTATTTAAAAAGAATTATTTATTTTACCTAGAACAAGGTTATATAGATTTCCAACTCTAGTTGATATCTATATTTATAAATAAAATAATATGAGTAATTTAGAATCAAACGTATTTGGTAAGAAAAAATTCTCTGATCTTCTTAAAGAAATTTATGATAATCAAAAGAAAAAAGAACAACAAATCACAGCTTTAATAGGTGAATTAAAACCACTTATTAATGATATTGGTGATGCTACTTTAATTGTTCCCCTAATTAAAGAATACATGGAATTAGGTATTAAAAATGATGAACAATTAATTAAAATGGCCACCATTATCCAACGAGCTTTAGCTTCGGGTAAATCAGAAGAAGAAGGATTTGGAATGACTGAAGAAGAAAAAGCTCAATTATTATCTGAAGTTAAAAAATTTAACTCTAAAGACTAATGAGTAATCCATATGGGAAATTTGGCTTCCCAGCCATGACTAATAATGCTCTAGGTAATAAATCCTCAGATAAATCTAATAAATCTAGTACTGATTCTTTTATAGTTAGAGTAATTAGTATTAATCTTACTACTAATGAAGGATTTACCCAAGTAGGAGTTATTAATGGGGAGCGTATTAGTAGTAAAGGAATACCAACTGGTAAAATTATTACTAATATATTTCCTGCTGATCCTTATAGAAAAATAATTCCTTTAGTTAATGAATTTGTAAAAGTATCATATATTATAGCCCCTAACACAACTGGAGGGCAATTTGTTTATAGTTCTCCTCTTTCATTATATGGTATAGCCTCAATAAATGTTAACCCATCACCTACCCCATTAAATAATAATACTCCAGATTCTCAAACTGTAGATTATGCCCAATCATTTAATGGCGCTGTTAATATAGTACCTAATACAGATACTGAGTTAAATTATAATTCTCCAAATCAATTAGAAAATTCTACATTTATAGAACGTAGTAATATTCACCCATTATTACCTTTTGAAGGAGATGTTTTATATGAAAGCAGATGGGGAAGCAGTATTCGGTTTGGTAGTACAGTTAAATCAAAAAACCCATGGTCAAAATCAGGAATAAATGGAGATCCTATTACTATTATAAGGAACGGGCAAAATCCTAATTCTAATGATTTTGGAGCTGAGCCTATTATTGAAGATATAAAACAAGATTTAGCTTCAATTTATTTAACTTCTACTCAACAATTAGAAAATTTTAGTTTAGCTAATGAAAATTTTATTTCATATACTACCCCACCAATAACTCCTGCTTTTTATTCTAACCCTCAAGTAAATATAAATTCTAGTAGAGTAATATTAAACGCTAATTCTGACAGTGTTCTAATCAGTGGAGAAAAATCAGTTGGTTTATCTTCAAATAATAGTATTAATATAGAAGCTAAACAAATATATTTTGATGGTGTTGATATTAGATTAGGTAGAAAGAATGCTTCCCAAGCTGTTTTAAAAGGAAACGACACTGTAGAATATTTAAAAATGATATTAAATGAATTAAAAAATATAACTGAAGCTTTAAAAATAATTCAAGATTGGCCAGCTGGAGCCCCAGTCCCTAATTCAGTAATATTAACTGTAGCTAATTCATCTCAAAAAGTATTTGAAGACATTTATAATAATATAGATAGTATTAAATCTAATTTTGTAAAAACAATTTAATATGCAAACTATTGGAAAATTTGATATAGAAGAAGCAATAAGACTATATAAAGAAAGTTTTATTGGGAAATCACACCCTGTTTCTTCAATATTTGAAGATAGTTTACGTTTAGTTTTAAATAAAGCTCAAAATGATAAAAATATAACTAATGTAATAAGATTAGCTTATCTATTAGGAACAGCCGCTATAGAGAGTGGTTATTCTTTACAAAGATGGGAAGCTGATTTTGTATGTGGGCCTAAAGGAATACCATACGGCCCAAAAGGGCCATGTCAAAGTGCTCTTAACTATTACCGTAGCACAAAAGGTGGTAAATTAAATTATTATACTCTTGGTTTAGATTCTAGAGGATTTCCTTATTTTGGTCGTGGTCTTATTCAATTAACGGGTAAAGAAAACTATGAAAAATACGGAACAGGTGTAAAAAATGGTAAACCAATTAAAGATTACACTAATTTTATTGGTGTAAATCTTGCGGATAATCCTGAATTAGCTTTAACAAATGATAATAGTTATGCTATTGCTATTGCTTATATGATAGAGAGAAAAACTTTTCAATTTGCTGAACAAAATAATTTTGCTGCGGCTAGAAAGAGTGTTAAAGGTAATAGTGAAGGATTTGAAGCTGTTAGAGATGTATCTCTTGCTTGGAAAAAAATTATAGAAGATCTTATTAAAAAATACCGAGAAACACCTAATTGGTATGGTGAAGAATTAAGACCTATAACAGCATCTGTTACTATAATCAACAGTGAAACTAATGAATTTATTAAAAAACCAAAAATTGAACCTCTTCTTACTATTAATGAAATAACTCCAATCACGTCTAAAGACCCTAGAAAAGAAAATTTATATACTGATGGAGAAATAGAGTTAGCATATTCTTTAAATCCTCCAACTGTTGGGAATTACCAAATACCTTATACTGGGTATTATCATATAAATAACCCTAAAGATCCTGGAGTACCATACACTGGAAGAACCTGGTATTCTATACAATCTGATACTACTACAACTTCTACTGGAAATATAATTACAAATCTTTCTCAACTCCCTATAACTGAATCAGAAAAATTATATCTTATAGATGAATCATTTTTACCAAGTGGTGCTAAATTATTACAAAAACAATTACTTAAAGAAATGGAAAGAGGATACCCTTCAATGAAAAATTTTTAAATTATGAACCCTAATCAAACTTTATTTCCATTATCTTCTTCAGCTATTCCACCAAATCCTAAAGATTTACCTAAAATATTAATATCATCAGATGGTTTTGAATCTCAAGAAATAGTAACTATTAAAGGAGATGGGTCATTAAAAGAAGATTTAGGAGTAATTTCTTTAGTACCAACAAATATTGCTTTAGAAAAAGATAAAATTAAAGCATCCCAATTAAACACAGATCAAATTAAAGAACTTTCTAAAGGAAATAAAGGAGCTGATTATTTTATTCAAGAACGTTTATCTAACCAAATAATAACTATTAAATCTACTTTAATTCCCTCTATATTGACCATGATAGCATCTTTTGGGATAACTAATGCTTCTGATTTACTAACCCAAAAACCAGATAAAGTTAAAGATGTTATATCTAATAGATCTAAACTCCCTGATACGATACTTATAGAAACTTTAATAAATAAAAAAAATAAATTAGTTAAACAATTAAATAATACTTTTAAAATAATAGATAATACTACTAAAGCTTTAGGCATATCAGGAGGTATTATAGAGGGATTAAGTATAACATATATTACTTTAAAAAATATTCCTATCCCTACTTCAACAGGAGTACCTGGTGTCCCTGGATTACCAGTGAATACTATATTAAATATTCAAGATAATAAAGATAATCTTGATCAACTTATAAATAAATCAGAAAAAAATAATACTAATATATCCTCTAATTTAACATTACTAAAACAAGTTCTTATTCCTGCTCTTCAATTATTAAATTTACTTGATAAATTAATTGAAAATCATTATCCTGGTATTGATCAAGAACAAATATCTTTACAGCTCACAGATTTAACTATTAAACAATCTCAACAATTATCTCCTATAGTAACTAATATTAATGGATTTGAAATGAAAGTTGAAACTGAAGAAACTAATAAACCTTTAAAACGTAGAAGAGCAGTTGCTATTAATAAAAAAGGAGTTAGAGTATTAGAAGGAGATTGGTCTTTTAGTTCAATTGATCAAATATTAATTGATGAACTTGTATTTTATATTCAACAGAATAATTTAAAAGCTTAATTAACCCTATATTTATAATCATATGAAAACAGATATATTAAAAAAATTAATTAAAGAGGCTGTACGAGAAGCAATTCAAGAAGAATTAAAAGATATTCTTTTAGAATCTATTCGTTCACCAAAAACAATCGTAAAGGAATCTATCCAAACAATAGATACTCCTAAACCCACATTTACTCAACCTACAATGGATGCAAGAAAAGCTTATATGGATGTAATGAACGAAACATCTTTAAGTTTTACTTCACGTGACGCTCAAACTTTTAATCCTAAAAGTGTAGATCCAATTAATGGGAATTTAGGAAATGGTGAAGTAGGAATGGATCAAATTATGTCTTTAATGAATAATAAATAATGGCTTTTAGCCCTCAACAAATAGCACCTATTGATTTTGATGCAAGTATTGCAGTAGGGGTAAATCTTCCTTTAAATGGACCTGCTGTTTTTACATCAAATTATCAAACTAAAGATGCTATAAAAAACAATTTAATTAATTTTTTCCTTACTAACCCAGGTGAAAGACCTTTAAATCCTCTATTTGGAGGGGGCTTACGAGCTTTTGTATTTGAACAAATTACATTAGATAATTTAACTACTTTAAGAGAAGACGTTAATGAAAAACTTCAAATATATTTTCCTAATATTATAGTTGAAAGTCTTGTTGTAACTGGAGATAATGATAATAATCAAGTAAATGTAACTCTTAAATATAGTGTTTTAAATACAAATATTAATGATACCCTAGAAATTGAATTCTAAAAATGGCTACAACAAATAGAGATATAAAATATATTAATCGTGATTTTTCTGATTTCAGACAACGATTAATTGAATTTAGTAAAACTTACTTCCCACAAACATATAATGATTTTTCTGAAGCATCCCCAGGAATGATGTTTATGGAACAAGTGTCATATGTAGGTGATGTTTTAAGTTTTTATTTAGATAATCAATTTCAAGAAACTTTTATTCAATATGCTCAACAAACAAATAATATATTTGAATTAGCATATATGTTTGGTTATAAACCAAAAATAACAGGAGCAGCCCAAGTAACTTTAGATTTTTATCAACAATTACCAGCTAAACAAATTGGAGCTGATTATTTTCCTGATTATGATTATGCTATAACCATTAATGAAAATACTACAGCTACATCAGTGAATGGGATTTCTTTTTTAATTCAAGATAAAATTGATTTTTCTATATCAAGTTCTCAAGATCCAACTGAAATAACTATTTTTCAAGTATCAAATAATATCCCTCAATATTATCTTTTAAAGAAAAGTAGAAATGCTATTTCATCCACAATAAACACTATTAATTTTAATTTTAATGATCCTATTCCTTATAATACTGTTACTTTAAGTACTAATAATTTTATTAAAATATTAGATGTTATAGATTCTGATGGTAATATATGGTATGAAGTAGATCATTTAGGACAAGAAATGGTATTAAATCCTATTAAAAATACTAATATAAATGATCCTAATAAAACAGATAATACTCCTTATTTATTAAGACTTAAAAAAGTAGCTAGACGATTTACTACTAGAATTACATCTCCAACAACAATTGCTTTACAATTTGGAGCTGGATCTCCATCTGATATAACTGAAGAAATAACTCCTAATGCTGATAATGTTGGTTTAGGTTTACCTTTTAAACAAGATAAATTAACAGCGGCTTATTCTCCTGTTAATTTTTTATACACAAACACATATGGTATAGCACCTTCAAATACTACTTTAACAGTAAGATATTTAACTGGTGGTGGAGTTTCATCAAATGTAAGTGCTAATACTTTAACAATATTAAACACTGGTAATACTAAATTTAATAATATTAATTTAAACCCTACTATTGCTAATTATATTTTTAACTCATTAGCTGTTAATAATGATGAAGCTGCTAGTGGAGGTAGTGCTGGTGATACTGTTGAACAAATCCGCCAAAATTCTCTAGCATTAATAGCATCCCAACAACGTTCAGTAACCGCTGATGATTATTTAGTTAGAGCTTTAAGTATGCCCTCAAATTATGGTTCTGTTACTAAAGCTTATATTGAACAACCTAAATTAACTGATAATCAAGTTTCTACAGTTGAAACTTTAAATTTATATGTTTTATCACAAAACACATTAGGACAACTAGATAATGCTACTGAAACTTTAAAAAATAATTTAAGAACTTATATTTCTCAATATAGAGTAATTGGAGATAATATTGAAATTAGAGATGCTTTTATAATAAACATAGCTATTGAGTTTGAAATTATAGTTTTACCTGAGTATAATAATAATGAAGTATTATTAAATTGTATAACAGCATTAAAAAATTATTTTAATATTTCTAACTGGCAAATTAATCAACCTATTTTATTAAGAGATCTTTATATTTTATTAGACAAAATTAAAGGAGTTCAAACCGTTAAAAATATTTATATTACTAACAAAGCAGGAACTACTTCAGGTTACTCACAATATGCTTATGATATAACAGGAGCTACACAAAATCAAATAATTTACCCTTCATTAGATCCTAGTATTTTTGAAGTAAAATATCCTAATAATGATATTAAAGGTAAAGTAGTTCCTTTATAACATTATATTTATAATAAAATATATTTAAATGGCTGTATATAAAATCTTCCCTACACAGGATACTACTTTATATTGTTCAAACCCAACAGCAAATACTGGGCTAGATGCTATTTTAGAAGTATCTAATAAAATAGGAATAGCTAATACCCCAGAAGTAGCCAGATATTTAATTCAATTTGATCAAGAAGAAATTTTAGATATCTATTCTAATAAAATTGGAACTAATTCTTATGAAGTTTATTTTAAAAATTTTATAGCAGAAGCTCAAGGATTAAATCAAAATACTTTTTTAGAATTACTTCCTGTAGCTCAAGAATGGAATAATGGAACAGGATATTATTTAGATAATCCTATTGAACAAGATGGTGCTTCTTGGACATATGCTAATTTTAGTGGCTCTTCTCCTTGGAGTATTTCAGGTTCATATTCTAGTGTTAATGGAGATGCTTTTTACACTAGTTCTTATAGTAACATATGTGGTGGAGTTGGTGGAGGTAACTGGTTTACCGACGCATCAGGAAGTTATTATGTAGTAGTAGGATATGTTCTTCCAGGATATGTAGCTACAGCGTATAGTAGCGGTTCAGTAAATATTTCTTTTGGTTTAAGAAGTCCTAAAGATATTGAAGCTAAAGTAACTAATATAGTAGATGCTTGGGTAGGAGAATCAATTCCAAATTATGGTTTTATAATTAAACTTACTGGATCTCAAGAATTTAATCCTAGTCAATTTATACAACCTATATTTAAATATTATAGTGTTGATACAAATACTATTTATCCTCCAACTTTAGAATTTAGATGGAGAGATTATTCTACAGTATTAACAGGAAATAATACTGGTAGTATAGTTACTACTTCTAATCTTAAAATGTCCCTTTCTGAAAACCCAGGGGTATTTTATCCTGAAAGTGTAAATAGATTTTATGTTAATGTAAGTCCTTTATATCCAACACGTGTATATCAAACATCATCTTTATACACTAATTTAAATTATTTACCAACTGCTTCATATTACGCCATAAAAGACTTGGACACTAACGAATATGTTATTAATTTCGATGACAATTACACTCAAATCAGTGCTGATTCAACCGGTAATTATTTTGATGTGTATATGAGTGGTTTAGAACCTGAAAGATATTATAAAATTTTAATTAAAACAAATATTAATGGTTCTACTAAAATTTTTGATGATCATTACTATTTTAAAGTAGTTAACGGATGAGTGAAAATGTAAATTTAAATAAACAAGTATATAATAAAGGAGATTATTCTAAAGTTATTAATACTTCTTTTACTCAATTAGGAGTAACTCCTATTCAAATTCAAATAGAATCTCAACCAAATGTTAATGAATTTTTTAACATGTATAATGATTTATTTTATGATATACCTGAATTAGGAAATACTAATTCACATGAATATTTAGTTAAAAAAAGTGGTGAATATATTGGTGTGGGAGTTAACCAAGAAGAAATTTTAGCACTTCAAGATGAAATCGCCCAATTAAGGATAGAATTACTTAATGCTCAACAACAAATAATTGAATTACAAACAGGAACTCCACTAGCTAATCCTCAATAATGGCGGCAGAAATTATTCAAATAGACCCTAATATTTTTACTTCACAAACTTATGAAGTACAAGATATAAATCTGATTCCTACTTTTGAGGTTAATACATCTTTAACTTCTGGAAGTTATATCGAATTATTTATTTATAATAATAACCAATCTATTTTATCATCAGATTATACTTTTAATCAATATACTGTTTTAAATAACGGCCAATCTCCAGGTACTAATAATAGTATTTCTCAAATAGAAATAGATCCTGAAAAAATTCTTTTAGATTATGGTTATTCTCAAGGAGAATATATAACTTATTTTAATTTTTTAGAAAAACAAATTGGATCATATCTTCAACAACTCTATATATCAGAAATTTCACCTGATAGAACTGAGTTAAGATTAGATAGTACTTCTTTAAGTACTCTTGATATTATAGAACAAACTTCTCTTTTTATAATTGAAAGAGAAAACAGTGATTATTTTTTAGATTTTTATCTTAATTTTGGAGAGAATCAACTTATTATAGCTAATAATGTTCAATTAGACGATCAAAGCCCAAATACAACAATTCTGGTTAAATTATATGAACCATTACCTGTTGATTTTGATCTAAATTCTACTTTATGGGTAGTTACCTCAATTGATGAACCTTTAGCTTATAAAGTAATATATGATAATGAATTTATTATAATTAATGACACTACACCTATTAGTGGACCTAATTTTAATTTAAATATTAAAGATCAAGTTAATAATTCAACTTTAGAATTATCTTATATTGATTTAATATCTACTTCTTTAACAAGTTCTCAAAACCAATTAAATAGTCTATTTGAAGAAAAAGAAATTGATATTAATATTGATTATTCTAATTTTTCTAACTTTATACATTTTAGTTCAGCTAAAACTAGATTAGAAAATTTTTATTATAAATTAGGATTAATTGAACAGTATTCATCTTTAATATCATCATTAAATAGCGTTACAAACTCACCTATCCAAATAAGTAGTAGTAAAGCTAATTATGAATCAAGTATAAATAATATTATTACTAATTTTGATAATTATGAATATTATCTATATTATAATAGTAGTTCTTATGCTTGGCCTAAATCAAACACTGAACCCCCATATCAATTATATCCAACAAATGACCCTATAGCTTTAACCTGGTTGGGTAGTGATAATGCTAATAGCCCATATTATGGTGGATTAATTCTATCAGCTTCTTTATTTGATAATAATAACCAAGATAACCTACTTTATACAATACCAGAATATCTTAGAGATGATCCTGCTAATCAACAATATGAATTATTTGTTGAAATGGTAGGACAATTTTATGATAATATTTGGGTATATTATAAAGACGTTACTGAAAAATATAATGCTGATAACCGTTTAGATTATGGTGTATCAAAAGATATAGTAGCAGATGCTATTAGAGAATTTGGTATTAAATTATATCAAAATAATTTTTCTAATGAGGATTTATATTTAGCATTTTTAGGTTTAACCCCTGAAGGTGGATTATTCCCATTCCCTAATATTACCGGTTCACTTCCAACTCCAAGTGGATTTGAATATATTGATACTTTAATATCTGCTTCTAATGATTATATACCGTTAGATGATGTAAATAAATCGTTATATAAACGCATTTATCATAATTTACCATACCTACTTAAATCAAAAGGTACTCTACCTGGATTACGCGCTTTAATTACCTCATATGGTGTTCCTGATACTATATTAAGAATAAATGAATATGGGGGTAAAGATAAAATAAACTCAAATGATTGGGATTTTTGGCAAGATACTTTTAATTATGCCTTTACTACTCCATCTAATAATTTTATATCATCCCCCTGGAATGTTAGTTCGTCTTGGAATACTTTAAATGGAGTACCTGATTCAATTTCATTTAGATTTAAAACCACAGGTCTTCCTCAAAACAATATTCCGTATTCTCAAAGTTTATGGAATTTAGATAATAAAACCTTCTTAACCCTTAAATATACAGGATCAGGATATACAAGTGGTTCTTATCTTGGATCAACTATTGACCCATATTATCAATATGCTAATTTAGAACTTTATCCAAATTATACTAATGCCCCTACAATATCTGCCAGTATATATCTTCCATTTTTTGATGGTGGATGGTGGTCTGTAATGATTAATAGAGTACCAAGTACATCTAGTGGTTATAGTGATTTTACTTTATATGCTGGAAATAAAATATATGAAGGAGGTGATAATGGGACTTTATTAGGATTTTATTCCTCTTCAACAATCACAGTTGATGATACTGATTGGACTTCATCTGGAACTTCTTATTTTGCTTTAGGTGGCCATATAATAAACGGAGATTTATATAATTACTTTTCAGGATCATTACAAGAAATTAGATATTTTAAATCTCCTTTAAGCGAAAGTGTATTTAAGGATTACATAATGAATCCTTATTCAATTGAAGGAAATACTATTAATTCTTCACCTAACGAACTTATCTTTAGAGCTTCTTTAGGAGGTGAACTATATACTGGATCGACTTCAATACATCCCAAAGTAACTGGTTCTTGGATACCTACAAGCTCTTTCACTTCAGATAGTAATTTTTATTACTTCCAATCCCCTACATTTATTCCCAACACAGAATATTTCTTTTACGATCAACCTGTAATAGGAATTAAAAATGCTATATCTGATAAAATCAGATTAGAAGATAATGTTTTACCACCTGGAGATACTTTATCACCATTTAAAGTAATTTCCCAACAAACTAACGCTAGCCAAAGTTATACCGCTAATACTAATTTACTTGAAGTAGCATTTTCACCTCAAGATGAAATCAATGATGATATTACATCTCAAATTGGATATTTTAATATTGGAGAATACATAGGTGACCCCAGAGAAAGATTTACTCCAGCTCAATCATACCCAGCTTTAAATAAATTTAGAGATGAGTATTTTCAAAAATATATCAAAAATTATGATTTAGTTGATTTTATTAGATTAATTAAATTTTTTGATAATTCATTATTTAAAATGATTAAAGATTTTGTACCTGCCCGTACAAGTCTAGCTTCAGGTATTGTTATTAAACAACATATTCTTGAAAGAAATAAATACCCTCAACCTAAAGTTGATAACCATACAACTATAGCTCATTATAAATCTAATCCTTACAATACTCCAATTATTGTTCAAGACATATCTGTTTCTGGAACCGTAGCACCTCAATGGAATGATTACCAACCAGGTACTATAGAAAATTTTAGTGGAGGTACTGGAGGAACTTTTGAACCATTTAATGGAGTTGATACTTCACCTTATGGTCCTAACGGAACTGGTCCTGAAAATATTTATTTTATTACTCAAAGTTGGGTTGAAACCATCCCTACAATCTCAGGTTCAGTAGTAATATTGCATGACGCTCAAGATGAATTTTATGATGGAGAATTTAGTGGGTCTAATATAACTGTCACAACACAAAGTTTATTTGCTCCTTATCCTCCTATACTTGAATCTATTCCTTATAGATTAGTTCAATATTATAGTACTTCTTCAATTGAAGAAAATATATTTGAAACTAATTTTTTAAATCCAAATACTGCTCCTAGTGATGGTGAGATTTTATTTTTTAATGAAAAATTAACAGGTATAAACCCCCTATTATTTGAAACTAAATATTTAAAAATAGCAAAAATTGATTGTAATGGAGGAGACCAATCATATCCTTTAGGACAAGCTACTCTTTTAAAAATATTTATTCCTGCTACCAATTTTTATGCTCCGTATGTTATATCTAATATAACAGAATATTCTACTTATTATTTTTGTGAAGCCAATGAAACTGAATTCTTTACAGGTTCATTATGGCCTAATCAAATTTTAGATTATTATGTTACTTCATCAATAATAACTCCTAGAACTTTACCATCAATTAATTCCCAAATTATTAATTCATGGGAAATAGAATCTGGTGATACTCTTAATTATTTTGATACATCTTTAGGAATATATACCTTAGGAAATACTCCTAACATTAATTTATCCATATCAGCTTCAGTTGAAACCCTTGGTTATCTCCCTACAGGATCAACAGGAAAAATAAATTTAATATTATTAAGAAATGGTTCTGAAATAGCATTAGATTCTCAAACTTATAATTTACAAGGTTCAGATACAACATTTTTATCTGCATCTATTTACCCAATTCAACAAGATCAAATTTATATAAAACTTACTAAAGGACCATTCGCTGCGGGTATATTAGAACTTCATAATGCTCAATTTTTTATCACTCAAAGCACCCCTCCTGTAAGTTCAAGTTGCAACCCAATAATTATAGAACCTTATTTAGTATTACCTAATTATTATAATAGTGACTATAATCCATTATTAAATAATGTTGAATTAGAAAGATTAAATACTTTCTATCAAGATATAGATTATTACCCAGGAATATTAACTCCTACAAATTTTGAGCTTTTAATAAATGGAAATGCTTTAAAAGCAGCAGTACCTGATTCAAATTATACTACCCATAGACATATTATTCCAAGATATAATGGTAGTAAATCAACATCACAATTATTAAACACCTGGTCTCCTCCCAACACAATAGGCCCAGGATACTCAGATCAAGGAACTTATGGTAATATACCAACAGCAGAAAGTTTAAAAACAGTAGTTGCTTATGTTGAATCTATAAGTGGATGGCCTCCTGAAAGAATGAATGCTTCAGCAGTCACAATTAAATACTTAATAAATTCTGATGGTAGCGTAACTATACCTAATATAACTGAAAATTCATTAGCTGATGTTCAAAATGCTTTTGTCACTAATGAAAGACTTATTATTCAATCTAACACTATAGGCTCTGGAGCGGCTACTCAGTATAGAAATATAATTAGAGGAGGATCTAGAATTGAACCTATTTTATATAATCAAGTAGGACAAATACCTGGAGGATATTTTACTAGTAGTATTGATTTAACAGATAACGGAATCACAGGTAGTGTGGTAAATAATTACCAAGCCCAATTAAGACCTTCTAGCTATACTATTAATACATTAACTACTTCTTATTCTGAAGTAATCTTTAATACTATTCTATCTCAAGGTAATGCTGCTACTTTTTCCCCACAAACAATTTCAGGATATACATCTTATAGATATAAAGTTGCTCCAACTTTAGTTAGTGAAGGTTCAGGTTTACAATTAATAGCTTTCATGAATCTTACTGATACTAATCCACAATTACAAACATCAAAAGTTAACTATAGAATAGTTAGATTAAGAAATGGAGTTAAAACAACTTTAGTTTCTACTCCTTCATGGGTAGTTGTAGGTTATATATCTGGGTACGGATCAGGTACTAATATAGTTAATAATACTCAAAATAGTATTAATGTTTCAATACCTTATAATGATCTTATAGCTAATGATGAATTATTTATTGAAATAGAATGGAATGGAGTAGGAAATGTAGTAATAGAGAATAATTCTAAATTTGTTATTAACCAAACTGTAATCCCTAATTCTGCTATACCTACTAATGGATTATGGATTTCATCCTCAGGAACAATAACTTCAATAATTCAATCTTCATTAAGTTCAAGTGCTAATATTATATACACTACATCATCAAATCTAGTAACATATTTTGGTAACCAATATGTATTCCAAAAAGATATTTCAGGTTCAGGATTTAATCCAATAGCATTACCTTGGTCAATTGAATATGGTGATGAGTTTAGATTTGAAGGATGGGAAAATAGAGTATTCCAAGTAGGTAAAGTTGATATAGTAAATAACTCAAGCATACCTGGATCCCCAGTATTAGCAGTTGAACTAAACCAACCTATCCCCCCTTCAGGCTCTTTAAATCTTGATCAATTTTTAATTAGAAGATATGTTGATGATGCTTCTCAAATTATAATGGAAGGATTTAAACCTATTAACTCTCAAGGACCATATATTATAAAACCTGAATATGTAGTTCCTGAATTAAATAAAAACCTTGATGAGTTTATAATAGAACTTACACAGAAAAATTTGATTTAATAATATTTATTAATATAATACATCTATAATAGAAATAAAACATGGGATATCTAAATAATCAAGTCGTAACTGTTGACGCGATTTTAACAACCAAAGGTAGAGAATTATTAGCTAAAAATGATGGTTCATTCCGCATTACGCAATTTGCTTTAGCTGATGATGAGATCGATTATACATTATACAATCCTAATCACCCTTCCGGTTCTGCTTTTTATGGTGAAGCACTTCAAAATATGCCTTTATTAGAAGCATTTCCTATTGAAACCCAAACCATGAAATATAAGCTAGCTACTTTACCTCGTGGAACATCTAAATTACCAGTATTAGATTTAGGGTATGCTGCTGTAACTTTACAACAAGGAGCTTCTTTAGCTATTACTCCTCAAACTCTTAATTATCTTGGAAATAATCAAACATATGAAACTAGTGGATATGCTTGCACGATTTCAGATATCAGGTTATTAAATACATTTACAGGTTTAGGAATTAATACTGAAGCTGCTCTTGCTGCTAACACAGCTGTGACTACAACATTAGGTACAAATGTTTCTAAAACTATCATTGGAACTCAATTTAATTTAAGAGCAACAACAGTAAATACACTTTTTGGCACTAACACTCAAATAAACGGAACATTAACTTTTGTTGGGTTAGATAGTGGTGCTAGATTAACTATTCCTATTACTATTAATTACGTATAATAAAAATTAAACATTTAAATAATGTCATTTAAACGATTAGACCCAGAAGATTTTGTAGTAAGTAGTGATTCTATCACCGCTACTCTATGGTCAAATAACGCTCCAATATTAAATACCTTTTTTACATCTTCAGTTCAAGCTGCTGGATCTTCAGGTAATTTTTATCTAAGTGTATATCAAACCTCTTCTAATTTATCAACAGCTGAAATCCAATTAGATGTTGTTTACTGCGATTCTTTAGGTAGTGGTAGTGAGTTTTATAATAATATTGTACCTGGATATTCTCCTACTAGAACAATGTATGGACAGTATCGTTCACTTATTTTAGAAGATGAAACTCAAAACTTTATTTTTGGTTCTTCTGCTAATGCTGGTTATAATAGTTGTGGAGTATTAGTATCAAGTAGTACTGCTATTTTTGGAGATCATTTTTGGACATTATCTATTGAAAGAGCAAGATATAAAGAATCTTTATTTCCTGGTTCTTGTAACTTAACCCTTACAGGCCCTGGCGGTATCGCTGGCACAACTATTAAAATTACAGACAATTCAAATGATATAACTGTAATTCCATATTTAGGAGCTACCAGAGCATATCAATTAGTTTCAGGATCAAATGGATATGGAACTGGCCCTAACGGTGGTTATACCCAAACTTCAGGATCATATGGAATATTATTCCCAGATTTAGGTATTGTTATGTTAAACCCATATGCTTTAAGTGAATCTATTGGTTTAACTCCTAATAGAACATATGATGCTCCTGGATTTAATAATCAAATAATGTATGATGCTTTAGTAGCAGGAAATTCATTTGCTTTAAATTCACAAGAAACTATTACATCAGATTATGTATTTGTTAGAGCTCGCAATAGTGAATTTAATTACTCAGAAAACCCATCTTTTATTTCAGGGTCTACTGGTGAAGTTATTTATAGTAGTTTTATAAACAACCCCCAAGTTTATATTACAACTATTGGACTTTATAATGACACTACAGATTTATTAGCTGTAGCTAAAATGTCTCGACCTTTAATAAAAGACTTTACAAAAGAAGCTTTAGTTAGAGTGAAATTAGATTTCTAAAATGAATGAGTGTATTCAAACCATTTTTAACTTCGGATACTATTGTATCACCTTTTCAGGTAAATAAATCTTTTACTTTTCAAGGTATAGATGGGTATGGATATGTTAATTATGGCACTACTGCTATTTATGGAGGGATTTTTGATTCATTAAATGACGCAGGAGTAGCTTTATATGTAGGTATCAATACTCCAACATTACCATTTGTTCCTTCTCAAAATACAGGATACGTACCTTTTACCCAAAATAATTATTTAATTTATAAATCAATAGAACAATTATATTATTCTAATTATTTATTAAACCCCTCAGGATCTCAAGCATCTACTGCTTCTTTTAATATAGATGATACTATAACAGGACCTCAAGCTACAACTAATTATTATAATTATTTGACTGACACTTTACCTCCTAATAGAATATTTCCAACAGGAGCTAATGACATGATAGGTGTTGTATCTATCCCTTCTAAAGTATTTGGAGAATATATTAAACTTGGAAGTTTTAAATTAGAAAACCCTACCGGTTCAATTTATGATGATGGACAAGGAAATCTTCTTTTAAGTAGTTCAATTTATCAAATATCTGATTATCATGTAGGAAATATTATTTATGAGCATGGAATAGCCATAGTAAATAAAAACTTAATAAATGTTATAGATGGTTATGCTTATACCTCATATGGAACCTCATCTGCTTTCCCAGTAGCAATATATGGTGGTTTATTCCCAACATTCTTTTTATCAAATACTGTTAGTTGTTCTTTTGAAAGTACAACAACAATATATGAAGCTCAATATAAATGTACTGTTAGAGAAAATGAATTTAACTTTTCTCAAAATCCTACTCTTATAGATTATCAAGATGGATATGATATATCTATTTATAATCAAGGAAATTATTATGATTCATTTCAACATTTTTTATGTTATTTAAATCAAAATACCCCTTTTTATTCTCAAACATATAATTTTGTAACAAGTTCATATTTTTCTCCTTATGTAACAACAGTAGGATTATATAATAACAATTATGAATTATTAGCTGTAGCTAAACTTTCTCAACCGTTACCATTATCACAAGTAACTGATACTACTATATTAGTTAACTTAGACCTTTAATCATGAATTGGATATATAAAAAACAAGAAATTGAGAATATTTCTCAATTCCCTGATAACACATATGGATTTATTTATAAAATCACCCATAAAGTTTCAAATAAATCTTATATAGGTAAAAAAGTACTTTTCCATAATAAAAAAATAAAATTAACTAAAAAAGATCTTGAATTATATGAGGGTGTAGTTGGTAGAAGACCTTCATATAAACTTGCAGTAGTAGAATCTGATTGGCAAAAATATTGGGGGTCAAATAAACCATTACTTGAATTATTAAAAACAGAATCAAAAGAAAATTTTATACGTGAAATTTTAATAGTTGCTCCTTCTAAAAAACTTTTAACATATTATGAAACACAAATTTTATTTGTTTATAGAGTATTAGAAGAACCTGATTTATATTTTAATGATAATATTTTAGGTAAATTTTATCGAAAAGATTTTGATATATAAAAAATTTATCATATTTTAACTTTATGGTGAATGAGTTATTAGTTAATTTAGTTAATAATGTTTTAGGGACTAGTAAACGAACAGCGAGAGGAAATCAAGCTTATACTTGTCCATTTTGTCATCATCATAAACCAAAGTTAGAAGTTAATTTTACTGAAAATAAAGAAGGATTTAATCCTTGGCAATGTTGGGTTTGTGGTCAAAAAGGAAGAACAATAAAAAGTTTATTTAAACGTCTAAAAGTTTCATCTGATTATTTTCAAGAATTAAGTAAATTAATTAAAAATACTTCTTTAGAAGGTGTAAAAGAAATTAAATCTGATTTACTTGAATTACCTAAAGAATATAAAACTTTTATAAATAATAAAGATATTGTTGCAAGACATGCTCTAGCTTATCTAAAAAAACGTAATATCACTAAACAAGATATTATAAAATACAACATAGGCTATTGCGATTCAGGGCAATTTATAAACATGATTATTATACCCTCATATGATAATATTGGAAAATTAAATTACTTTACAGCTAGATCATTTGAAAAAGAACCATTTATTAAATATCGTAATCCTGATACTTCTCGTGATATAATTCCATTTGAATTATTTATTAATTGGGATTTACCTATTATATTATGTGAGGGTCCATTTGATGCTATGGCTATTAAAAGAAATGTTATTCCATTATTTGGTAAAAATTTACAACCTAGTTTAATGAAAAAAATTGTTACTTCTAAAGTACAAAAAATATATATTGCTTTAGATAATGATGCTGTTAAACAAGCCCTTGGTTTTTGTGAACAACTTTTAGATATTGGAAAAGAAATTTATTTAGTAGAACTTAAAGGAAAAGATCCTAGCGATATGGGATTTGAAAATTTTACTAAATTAATACAAACAACCCAACCATTAACTCAATACAAATTAATGGAAAAAAAACTATCAATTATATGATTATCAAAAAACAATACCAACGCGTCTTACAAATCTCAGACGATGCTAAACAAATCACTTTACCTGATTCACGTTATTATTTACGTAATGGAGAATATTATCCATCAATAACTTATGTTTTACAATATTATCCTAAAGGAAAATATTTTGAAGATTGGTTAAAACAAGTAGGAAATAATGCTGACCATATTGTTAAAAAAGCAGCTGAAGAAGGTACCCAAGTACATGAAATGTGTGAAGCTTACCTAAATGGAGAAGAATTAAACTTCCTATCTCCTTCAGGTGATATAAAATATGATGTTAACATCTGGCAAATGTTTTTACGATTTGTTGAATTTTGGGAAACATTTAATCCTATACTTATTGAAACAGAAGTTCATTTATTTTCTGACGAATTAAAAGTAGCTGGTACTTGTGATTTAGTAGTTGAAATTAATGATGAATTATGGATATTAGATATTAAAACATCTAATAATTTACATACATCATATGATCTTCAAACAGCTGTTTATGGAAAATGTTATGAAGAATGTTTTGATAAACCTATAGCTAGACGTGGTATTTTATGGCTTAAATCCACTAAACGAGGACCTAAAAAAGATAAAATGCAAGGTAAAGGATGGGAAGTAGTTGAGTCATCTCGTACCCATGAGGAGGATTTAAATTTATTTAAAAATGTAAAAACATTATTTGATTTAGAAAATCCTAACCATTCTCCATCATTTACTGAATTCAGAACGAGCGTTAAAAGAGAATCGTGATATGTATAATCATGATGAATTTAACCAATTTACTCAATGAAATATACGCTGAACCCAGTAAATTCAGTTACCCACCTTTAATCAAATCACTTACAGAATATATGTTGGAAAAAGGCATGAATCTTCATCCTTTACCTAAAGTAAAATTTGTAGATGATGATACTGAAAATGCTAAAGACTTTTTTGGAAAAACAGCTTATTATCAACCTGATAATAATATAATTGTTCTTTATACTTTAAACAGACATCCTAAAGATATTATGCGTTCTTTTGCTCATGAAATGATTCATCATGAACAAAAATGTAATAATAGAATAGGTGGTAATAAAATAAAAACTACTAATGTTAACGAAGACGATTATTTAAAAGAAATTGAAGAAGAAGCTTTTAGAAAAGGAAATATGATTTTTAGAGAGTGGACAGATAAATTAAATCCACGTAAACAATAAATATGAAAGATTCAGTTTTAAAAAAAGAATTTCAAAAACGAGATGTTGAACGTCTTCGCAATTTAGTCAAAGGTAAACAAGGAGATAGAACAACAGCAGGTATAGGTTACAATGGTGAAACTCAAGAAGAACATAAAGAAGGTGATGTTTGGGAAGAAAAAGGTAAAACTTGGACTATTCGAGATGGTATCAAAGAAAATATTACTAAATTAGATAAAATTAAAAAAGCAGCTGTCCCATTATTTTGTCCAAAATGTAAACAAATAATGGATAAACAGCTAGATCCATTCTATTTTAAAGCATACAATGAATGTTTAGATT
>Ga0208644_1000940_pt1 | contig 25525 bp, 26 predicted proteins | sample VirMetDEL_Nov_18_FD_184517 | JGI IMG/M metagenome (GOLD analysis project Ga0208644, IMG submission 184517) | Aqueous microbial communities from the Delaware River and Bay under freshwater to marine salinity gradient to study organic matter... | ecosystem: Environmental > Aquatic > Marine >...
TCCTTTTTCCTTTACGTGCCCAGTCGGCACCAGTCAGCGCCCCAAGCGAGGCGCTGTAGCTGCGGGCTGGTCAGGTGGTTAATTCGCTGCCGCCCAAGTGCCGCGCCAAGTTGGGCGCAATTTTTCCGCCCAAGTGCCGCGCTGGACGTGGCGGATGAGTGTTTCTGGTTTCATCACAGCATCTCCTCTCTTATTCTATTGAATGCGTGAGCCCACATATCAACCTCCTCATGGTCATGAGCGAACTGTAGTTCGTTAAGCAGTTCAGTTTTTTCGGGAAACTTTCGACCGAAACATTCCTCATACAAACCAAGTGCCGCAAGTCCTTTAACAGGTTTTTTCGTCCGTTCTAATGCTTTCCACTGCTTTTTACTCATGCTTTCGTACACGCTATCGGGTATCATCCAACCAATCGCACACCGAAGTCCTTTTTTACTCCGCAGTTTGCAGTATGTAGAGTATTGACCATAATAGCTTGGTTCTTCATCGACTGACCTTTCGCCCTGTTCAAGCAACTTGCCTGTAACAAACGCAAATATGTCGACGAGTTCTTTCTTATCGTCAGCTTTCATCAATCCATCTCCTTATAGATACAGCAGCGCCAGCGGCGCTGCCATGGTGGTTATGCAGACGATGGTTTCCAGGATGATGTGCGCGGCGGTTTTCATGCTGCGGCCTCCTGATGGAGTTCGTCATGAATGGCGCCGATGACGCTATCAAGAGAGATCGCTTGACCTGTGCAGGTGCGTCCCCAAACGGTCAGCCCAAAAAAATCACGCAGGACGCGCTCACCGCGCTCCTCCAGACGGTTGGCAAGCCAGTCGGAAACGATCCAGTGCTCAAAAACCTCGCGCTGATATTCGCTCGGGTCCAAGTTGTGCAGCTCAAACGCTTCTTGCCACGTGTCGCAGTCGTCAATGTCGAGATCATTGGCTTCGACTGCCTCGCGGTACTCTTCCTCGGTCATTGGCGCATACCAAGCGTCAAACAATTCTTCCTCGTAGTCGGGGAAGTGCTCCGCCTTGCTGGTGAGTTCTCCTACCAAATGCGAGACGCAGTGGAAAACTTCGCGCCCGACGAATTGGTCAAGCTGGCGTTGTCTGGATTCGTTGTTCATCTTGTGATCCTCAGTTGTCGTCATGAATACCGGCTCAGTGGCCGGCTTAAGGTGAACACTAGCCGACCTTACAGACTTTTGCAACCCTTGCGAGAAATTTAGATATATCGTTTTTTCATATAGATTTTTTTCTTATAACTAAAATAACTAACATACTGGTGCACACTGGTTAACTACTGGTGCAGTGTAACCTATTGATAAATATACTAAAAAACACTATTACACCAGTGCACCAGTATATAACATAGAAGACATACATGAGAGAGAGGAGGGTATAGGGGGTTATAGGGCTTATATACGCTTTATATAGGGGTTGCAAACCGCGTTTTACACTGGTGAAGTGGTGTAATTCAGAAAAAAAAGCGTAAGCTATTGATATAAAAAGGAAAACAGGCGCGTGGAGGTTCACCAGTAGGTACACCGGTGCACCAGTAGGCGCGTAACCTGTTGAAGTTAAAGGAGTTTATGTTGTGCACGCACTGGTGCAGCGCTGTGGGGTATGATTTCGCTATGAAAACTATGAATCAGCCAATTTCTATCGAGCCTGCAGACACCGACCGCTCGCCCTGCTGGCCGTGCGCACACGTGCGCGCTGTGCTGATGCCGCGCGACTCGGGCATGTGTTGCGACCTGCGCAACGGTCCAGCGGTTGAGCGGTGCGCGGATTTTGTTTACGAGCCTGGGAGCGATTGCGATGAGTTTTAATCTTTGGGAAGCATTCCATGCTTTCATGGTGGTTTTATCGATCATCGGGTTCACAGCGTGCCTGCTGTTGGTGTGGGGTTTTGTCACGGTCGAACGTGAGCGAACGCATGTTGAGGAAGAACGAGATCGTGATGAGTGGTTCGTCTGAGCGGGAGACTAAACGGCAGGAATCAGCACGCGTTGATAACCTGTGCAAAAAGTGTAGACAAGCTGTGGATAAGTCGAGTAAATTAGACAAGAAGCGGCGCTGGAGTGATTGGGCGCTGCAGAATTGCTCTTGATTAATTATGGTGCGTTTTTCATGGCTCACGGCGGCGCAAGAATGGGCGCAGGACGTCCTAAAGGCTCGGAAAACAAGATAACTAAGAGCCTTCGCGAGGCAATAAAAGAGAGTTTTGATAAGGTCGGCGGCGTTCAGTACCTGCAGCGCGTAGCGGAAGAAGACCCGCGAGCCTATCTCACTATAGTTGGCAAGGTCATCCCCGCAGAGCTAAACGCGACCGTCGACGGCTCAATGGCTTTGACCATTCTCTCAGGCATCGACTCACCACCTGGGGGCGGTGACGGTGACAGCGACGGCGACGAATAGCCGCACGGTTAGCACCGGCTACCATCCGCGCCCCATCCAGCGCGAAATCCACAAGGCTATGTCACGCCACAGATTCGGCGTGATTGTGGCGCACCGGCGCTTCGGCAAGACAGTGTTCTGCGTTAACGCGCTGATTGACGCAGCGCTGCGGTGCAAGCGGAAAAATCCCCGGTTCGCCTACATTGCGCCATTCTACCGCCAGGCGAAGGACGTCGCGTGGCAGATTCTCCAGGACCACACCGAAGCAATCCCGCAGCGCGTCGTGTCTCAGGCTGAGCTATCGGTAACGCTGCCGAATGGCGGCAGGGTCCGTCTTTACGGGGCGGACAACCCGGACTCACTGCGCGGCATCTACCTCGACGGCCTAGTCGTCGATGAGGTCGCCGACCTGCGGCCTAACGTCTGGGGCGAGGTGCTGAGGCCAGCACTGGCTGACCGCAAGGGCTGGGCCATATTCATCGGCACGCCTAGGGGCATCAACCTGTTTAGCGAGCTGTACTACGCCGCAGTCGAAGATCCGGCATGGTTCGCAGGGCATTACCCAGTCTCGCGCACGGGAATCCTGGACGCTGATGAGCTGGCGATGATTCGGGCAACCTCGACCGACAGCCAGTATGCGCAAGAGATGGAATGCGACTTCAACGCTGCGGTGGATAACGCGCTAATCCCGCTCGACCTTGTGCTGCGCGCGTCAGGCAAGCACATGGCGCTGCATGACGTAGCAGGGGCGCCAAAGGTGCTGGGCGTCGATGTGGCGCGCTATGGCGACGATCGCAGCGTCATCTTCCCCCGGCAGGGGCTGGTGGCGTTCAGGCCGCGCGTGGTTCGCGGGGTCAACAACATGGACCTTGCCGGCATGGTGGCGGCGGCGATTGACAAGTGGAAGCCAGACGCGGTGATGGTGGACGCCGGCCGGGGGGAGGGCGTGATTGACAGGTTGCGGCAGCTGGGGCATGAGGTCCACGAGGTAAACTTCGGCGGGAAAGCGGGCGACCCGCACTACGTCAACAAGCGTGCAGAGATGTGGGACAGCATGCGCCGATGGCTGGAGGCCGGGGCCTGTATTCCCAACATGGTCGAACTGAAAACGGACCTGTGCGCCCCGACCTACTCATACGCCAACGCGGCCAACCGATTCGAGCTGGAGAGCAAAGACAAAATGAAGGAACGCGGGCTTTCCTCGCCAGACGTTGCCGATGCGCTCGCGCTGACGTTTGCGCACCCAGTGGCCCCCCGCCCTATAGAACTGCGGGAGTCCCAGCCCAGGGGGAGCTATAACCCTATCCGCGACAGATTAAACGTTGCGAAGTCCCCAGCCGCTCGGCTAAACTAATAACAGCTTATAAACAATTTATTAACAGGTTATACACAGGAGTTAATATATGTGTATCGGACCTAAAGCGCCCAAGATGGCGCCGCCCCCACCTCCGCCTCCGACTATGAGTGATGCCGCCATGCAGGGCGCATATAGCGGCGAAAAGCGCCGGCAGCGTGCTATGTCTGGCCGTGGCTCGACCATCCTGACGGGCGGCTCGGGGATCATGGGGGCCGCCCCAACGGGTAAGACGGTACTTGGCGGCTAACGAAGTCGCGGCTAGGGTAGGCACACGCGAAGGGCACGCACGCATGGCGGTAAACTTATGGCGATAGACGAAAAGAAGCTAAAAGACCGCGTTTTTAATCGTCGCCGTGTTCTGCGCGATGAGCGGGACCATTACGCGACGGACTGGCGCGAGCTGTCTGATTTCGTCATGGGGTCGCGTGGGCGCTTCCTGCCTGGGGATGGAGATAATCAGGACGAAGCTACGCACCGTCGAAACGAGCGGCTATATAACGAAGTCGCAAAGATGTCGGCTAACATCCTGTCTGCGGGCATGATGGCGGGCATAACGTCGCCCGCTCGCCCGTGGTTCAAGCTGACCCACCCCGACCCGGAGTTAGAAGAATACGCGCCGGTTAAGCTTTGGCTTGATGACGTGCAGCGGGTAATCCTGCAGATATTCGCGCGTTCGAATTTCTATAACACCATGCAGAATATTTACCTTGAGCTGGGGATATTCGGCACGGCGTGCATGTGCGCGTATGAAAATTTCGATAACGTCCTGCGTTACGAACCCTACACCATCGGGTCGTTCACCCTGGCGCTGGACGGCGAGCGCAACGTCGACACCATGTACCGCGAATATCGGACGACGGTGGGCAGCGTGGTTAAGCGTTTCGGGACCGATGCCGTCAGCCGCACGGTTAAGAACCTGTGGGACCGTGGCGATTACGACTCCAAGCTGAACGTGATACACGCTATCGAGCCTAACGTAGACCGCGATTATGGCTCCCCACTGGCGCGTAACATGCCGTACCGCAGCGTGTACTACGAAGAAGGCGGCGACGGGTATAAGCCGCTCCTGATATCGGGGTTCCAGGAAAAGCCATTCATGGCGCCGCGGTGGTCGGTGATTGCCGAGGACGTATACGCCACGTCCTACCCCGGCATCGATTCGCTGGCGTCGAATAAGTCTCTGCAAATAGAAGAACTCGATAAGGCTATCGCTATCGAGAAGATGCACAACCCGCCGCTGGTGGGGGATAGCTCACTGAAGCAGGCGGGCGCAGAACTCATCGCGGGCGGGATTACTTATATCCCGAACATGGCCGCGACGGGTAAGGCGGGGCTGTCACCCGTATACGATGTCAACCCGCGCATCATGGAGCTGGTGCAAAGCATCCAGGAAAAAGAAGAGCGCATCCGGCGGTTTTTCTACGCTGACCTGTTCCTGATGGTCACTGAGCTGGACCGTGCGCAGATTACGGCAACCGAAATTGCCGAGCGCAAAGAAGAAAAGATGCTGATGCTCGGGCCGGTTCTGGAGCGCCTGAATAACGAGCTTCTGGACCCTGTGATCGACCGCACGTTCGCAGTCGCTCAGCGTGCCGGAATATTGCCCCCGCCTCCGCCAGAGCTGGAAGATGCAGACCTGCGCGTGGAATACGTCAGCGTACTGGCCCAGGCTCAGCGCGCGGTGTCCACGGCATCGGTTGAAGCCACGATCGCGTTCGCGGGGAATATGTCGCAGATATGGCCGGAAGCGCGCCATAAGATTGACCCGTATCAGGCGATTGACGATTACGCCCGCGCGAAGGGCGCCTCACCGAAGATTATCCGCACCGACGACGAAGCGCAGGAAGCCGCCGCAGCAGAGCAGCAGATGATGCAGATGCAGCAAGCCGCGGCGATGGGCGCTGGTGCCGCTGAGTCTGCGAGGACACTGAGCGAGACGGACACGGGGAACCCGGATAGTGCGCTGGCGATGCTGTCGGGAGCGGTGGCGTGACCTCGCCGCGTGAATCTGGCGAAGTTGGCGAAGTGGTGGTCGTAACCTCGCCATGGGGGGGTCGTAAATTGAGCGGATGGCTCACAGGTTGGGAAACGTGGCTGGAGCACGGCGTCGCCTGCTTGGCATTTCAGGCGCTTGTGGGTTGGATGGTGGGTAATTACCTGTGGCCGGCTGTCGTGGCGGTTGCGTTTTTCATGGGGCGCGAAGTGGCGCAGGTCGAGGATAAAGGCCGCAGCGAACTGGTTAAGTGCGCGGACGGTAAATATCTGCGCTGCCACGTAAACACCCTGAACTCGCTAGGGTTTGGGTATGCGTTCCTGAGCCCGCGGGAGTGGTCCTTCGATTCGATTATGGACCTCGTTGTCCCGGTGGTTATGTGTATTCCTTTAATGGTGTGGGTATGAGCGTGTGGGTATGAGCCATGGCATCAAGCGACGAAACGATAATCAGCAGAGTGGCGGAGAAGATAGAGAGAAATGGCTACAGCGGCCCGGACCGACGTACTCCGCCACCCTCCTCTCCATCGGACCTACTGAAGTGGGTGCCCCTGCTCGTCGTCGCGACCAGTGGATACAGTGGCTACGTCGCGATGCAGCACGACGTTGAGCGATTGCAGCGCGATGTGTCTGAGATACGCGCCGATATGAAAGACAGCCACAGTGCGCTCTGGAGGAAGGTTACCGAATGAGTCGCAGCGGTTCGTCGAATGTTTCGCCGCACGCGCGGAACTCAGAGAAGGAGATACGGGAGCGCGAAAAAGAATTGCAGCAGGAAAAGCATAAGCAGCAGCAGCTCCATAACGACCGGGTAGCGTTGCTGAAGATGCCAGAGTTCCAGCGCGTAATGGCAGATGTAATTGCAAAAGGGGGGATGTTTCGGTCAGTGATGACGGGAAACTCCACGACCTACCACCTCTCGGGGCGGCAGGATTTTGCGAGGGAGATATGGGCCGATATGGCCCGCGCAAACCAAGACTTGGCTTTTGATTTGTTAAAGCCAAAGTGGGATTGGGAGGATGTTGTTAATTAATGTTTGGGTTTGTTTTTGATTTTTGGAGAATTCGATGACTGACGAATACAGCGGACAGAATGACACCGAATCCGCAGGTGAAAGTCAGGCAGCGGATACTGCAAGCGGAGACAGCACGTTACTGACGGGGAGCGAAAGCCAACCGCAGGACGCGCCAGTCGAGGCGAGCAGTGCTGATGCTGACGGTAATGAAGAACCAGCACCTGAGATACCTGAGAAGTACGAGTTCAACATGCCAAATGGCATGGAAGTGGACCAGTCACTGGCTGATGAAGCCTTGCCTGTGTTCAAGGAACTCGGCCTGTCTCAGGAGCAAGCGGACAAGCTGACCGGCCTAATGGTCGCAAAGGCTGAACGTGATTCTCAGATGATGGCTGATGCTTACCAGAAGCAGATAAGCGATTGGGCTACTGAGTTGAAAAACGATAAGGACGTGGGCGGAGAGGCGTTTGAAAAGAATGTTTCTGTTGCTCGCGAGGCCATCGATAAGTTCGGGTCTCCCGAATTGAGAGATGCACTTAATAGCACGGGCATGGGAAACCACCCGGAAGTTTTTAAGTTTGCTCTCGCTGTTGGTAAATACCTTGTCGAGGACCAACCAGGCTCAGGTGAACCCGCCAAGATGGAGTCGGTGATTGAAAGTCGCCTGTACCCCAACGAGGCACGACACTAAATCATTCTGTCCGTAAGGAGATTTGACTATGGCTACTTTGGGAAATAACTATCCCACGCTGGCGGACCTCGCCAAGCAGATGGATGGTCAGGGGAATGTCGTATCCGACATCATTGAGATTCTGAGTGATACCAACCAGATTCTCATGGATATGCCGTTCTTTGAGTGCAACAACGGAACCAAGCACCTGACGACGATTCGCAGCGGTATCCCGACGGGTACGTGGCGTCGTCTGTATCAGGGCGTTCAGCCGTCGAAGGCTACCAACACGCAGGTTGAAGATGCGTGCGGCATGCTGGAGTCTTGGTCCGAAGTTGATTCCAAGCTGATTGACCTCAGCAACAACCCGGCTCGTTTCCGTCTGAACGAGGCCCGTGCTTTCCTTGAAGGCATGAACCGTCAGATGGCAACAGCTGTTTTCTACGGCAACACCGATACCGACCCCGAGCAGTTCCACGGACTTGCTCCGCGTTTTGACAGCCTGTCCGCTGAGAATGGCGGCCAGATTGTAAACGCAGGCGGCTCTGGCGCTGACAACACCTCCATCTGGATGGTTGTCTGGGGCGAGCGTACTTGCCACGGTATCTATCCGAAAGGCAGCAAAGCTGGGCTTGCGCGTGAGGACAAGGGCAAGACCACCAAAGAAGTCTCGGATGGTTCGCTGTATGACGTCCATCGTGAGAAGTTCATGTGGGACTGCGGCCTGTCGGTTCGTGACTGGCGGTATATCGTTCGCATCGCAAACATCGATGTCAGCGACATGCAGGCAGGAAACACCGATATGTTTGCTCTTCTGCGTCAGGGCTACTGGAAACTGAAACAGCGGGAAATCAGCGGTGGCCGTGCGGCTATCTACTGCAACGCTGACGTTCTTGAGGCTCTGGATGCACAGGCAACGCCGACGGTTTCGACCAGCACCACCACGTCAAGCGGCAACGTCCGCCTGCGTGTAAGCGAAGTCGAAGGTCGTGAGGTGATGACCTATCGCGGCATGCCTTTGCGTGAATGCGATGCCATCCTGAACACCGAAGCTGCGGTGTCTTAATCGGAATCAACTGACAGGAGAACCGTTATGATTCTTGATACTTACTCCTTGCTGTCCGATGACCAGGATTTGGCTCAGGCAGCGGGCACGTACTACAGCAATGTGCTGAACCTTTATGGTGACCCGGGGTACACCACCTCGGCAGACGCGCCTAACGGTGTCGCTCAGTCCCTTGGCAAAGGCTACCCTGTGGAGCTTCTTGTCCAGATTACTGAGACCTTCACCTCTGGCGGTGCTGCAACTCTGGTTGTGTCGCTGGAAGTTGACGACAATGAGTCGTTTACTTCGGCAACCACCGTTGTTTCCAGCACGACGTTTGCTCTGGCTGGCCTTGTTGCCGGCACCTACCTCCTGCCGCAGCATGTTCCTTATGGCGTAGACGAGCAGTATGTTCGTATTAAATACACCATCGGGACGGCTGCTACCACGGCAGGCAAGGTGACCGCTGGCATTGTCATGGGTCATCAGTCCAACCGCTGATAAGACTGGGAGGGGGCTTCGGCTCCCTCCCTTTTAACTGGAGGCTTTATGGCCGTTCGTTATCGGGTGACCAAACCCTGCTTCTATCAAGGCTGCTTCCGCGAGCCTGGGAACAAACATGAAATTGTTGTTCTTCCTGAGAAATTAGCTGCGAAAGACACGCCAAGTTATTTAGAGTTTGTTCCAGAGCCTAAGCCTGAGACAACTCGCGGGCGTAAAAAAGAAGATGTTGTCGAGCCAGAACCTGTAGAATACGAGGCAGTCTCGATTGCTGACACTGATGTAATTTAGCGACACTGAGGTAATCTGAAATGGCAACGTCAGTGGATATCTGCAACCTAGCATTAAGTCGGGTGCGGGCCGGAAGTATTGGCAGTTTGACGGAGAATTCTCCGCAATCTGTGCAGTGCAATATCCTGTACGGGCAAGCCCGCGACCATCTGCTGACCTTGTTTTCGTGGCCGTTTGCTAAAGAGACCCGCGCACTCAGCTTGACGGGGAATACGCCGGTCGAATGGCTGTATGAGTACGATTACCCCAACGATTGCCTGCGGGTGCATTACATCATCCCGCCGGAAAGTGGGAAAAACATAGTCACGGGCACTGGCATAGCTACGCCACGGATTGACTATGAACCCATCCCGTATGAGATAGGCACGGGCGACGGCGGCACGCGGGTCATCCTGACTGACTATGATGACGCCTATATCAGCTATACGAAGTCAGTAACGGACACTAACCTTTTTGACCCGCTGTTTGTGCAGTGCCTAGCGTGGCTTCTCGCTAGTGACCTCGCCATCCCATTAGGCGGCGATAGCGGTAGATCTTACCGTGATGCGGCACGACAGGCTTTTGGTGACGCGATTCAGCAGGCCATAGCGCACGCTTCCAATGAAGGCGAAGATGGGCGTCCAAGGCTACCGCGCTCCATACAGGCACGTCACGGCGCTGTAGACCGTGACTATTTTTACGGTGATTTGGCATATCGGAGATACTGATGCCTCGCGATATGCAGACATCGTTTTCGGGCGGGGAACTGTCTCCAAGCCTGCATTCGCATGCAGACTTGGCGAAATACAGAACTGGGCTGGCTAAGTGCGAGAATTTTTTTGTGCTGTCTCAAGGCGGCGCGATTACTCGCCCGGGGTTTGAGTATATCGCAGAGGTAAAATCTAGCACGTCTTTGGCTCGCGTTATCCCGTTTCAGTTCAATACAGAGCAAGCCTATGCACTAGTCCTGACCAACCAGAGAATGCGGATTATTAGGGATGGCGGCGTTGTCCTGGAAGCAACTAAAACCATCACTGGCGCAACTCAAGCTAACCCTGTCCAGATAACGGTCGCGTCACACGGCTACTCGACCGGCGACGACGTATATATCGCAAGCGTCGGCGGCATGACAGAGCTGAACGGGCGGTTTTTCAAGGTTACGAACACTGGAACTAACACGTTTACGCTGAATGGCGTAGACGGCACAGGCTACACCGCATACACGTCTGGGGGGACGTCGGCCAGAGTCTACACAGTGACGACCCCCTGGGTTCAGGCTGATTTATTTCGTTTGAAATACACGCAGTCTGCAGACGTGATGACCATAACTCATCCTGACTATGCGCCGCGAGATGTATCACGCACAGCGCATAACAACTGGACAATATCGACTATTAGCTTTGGAACGTCTGTCACAACGCCAACTGGTGTGGCTGTGGCGCCAATAGGCACGGCAACATCGTTTCCTTTTAAGCAATATCGCTATCGAGTGACCGCTGCCGACGACACAGGCGATGAATCGCTGCAATCTGCTGTTGTTAGCACCTCTCAGAATGCGATGGATGCGACGTATGGCGCCAAAATAACTTGGACTCAGGTAGCCGGCGCTGCTTATTACAACGTCTACAAAGAATACTCGACAGGCTCTGATTTGTATTATTTTTTGGGGGAAGCCCAAGAAAATGCATCGCCTGAATTCCAAGATTACAATTTCGCGCCAGACTTATCGCAATCTACGCCTCAAGCGCGCAATCCTTTTAATGGGGCAAATAAATATCCAGCATGCGTTACATATCATCAGCAACGCAAAGTATTTGCTAGTACAAACAATAATCCTCAAACAGTCTGGTTCACGCGCACAGCGGACTTTGACAACATGAACGAGTCACGTCCGCTTAGGGCTGATGATTCGATTGAGGCAACACTTGCAGCTAAGCAAGTCAACGAAATACGCCACCTTGTTTCCCTGGATGAGCTGATTGTCTTTACATCTGGCGGCGAGTGGAAGGTTGTTGCCGACCAAGACGGCGTTATCACGCCGCTAAACATTAATTTTAAGCCACAAGGTTTTCGTGGCTGCTCTCACGTAGTTCCTTTGATTATTGGCGGCACGGCGCTGTACATACAGGAAAAAGGCTCGCGCGTGCGAGACCTCCGCTACGTATTTGAAGATGATAAATACATGGGCGACGACATGACTGTGATGTCGCGCCATCTGTTTGAAGGACACACCGTCGTTGACTGGTGCTACTCACAGGAGCCTTACTCAATTATTTGGGCTGTGCGTGATGATGGCGTCCTGCTTTCGTTCACCTATCTCCGCGAGCATAACGTCTATGCCTGGGCGCGACACACGACTGATGGCACGTTTGAGTCCGTTTGCTCTATCTCAGAAGGCAATGAAGACGTTGTTTACGTCGTGGTTAAACGCACGATTAACGGCTCTGACGTGCGCTACGTAGAAAGACTGCATGAGCGCTATTTTACGGACATACAGGACGCGTTCTGCGTAGACTCAGGGCTTACCTATACTGGCTCGACAGGAACGATTACAGCGGCAACCAAAGCGTCTCCGGTTGTTGTTACGTCAACGGGGCACGGGTTGTCGGATGGAGACGTTATCTGGATACGTGATGTTGTCGGGATGGTGGAGCTGAACGACATTCAGTACAAGGTCGCCAACTCCACGGCGAATACGTTTGAATTGACAACGCTAAACGGCTACGACATAGACGGCACGAACTTTACGGCCTATGCGTCCGGCGGCACGTGGTACGCCTGCACCAGTACCATCAGTAATCTGTACCACCTTGAAGGCGAGAATCTGGTGGCGCTGGCAGACGGTAACACGGTCAATTCGCTGACCGTCTCTGACGGCGCCGTTACCCTGCCAAACCCTGCTTGGAAGGTGCATGTTGGCCTGCCTTATAACTGCGACATACAGACCCTTGAGGTATCGATACAGGGCGCAGTAATGCAGTCGCGCAAAAAACAGGTTGCGCGGGTTTCGATACGCTTGCTGGATGGCCGCGGACTGAGTGTAGGTCGCGACCCGTCCAGCCTGTATGAGATTAAAGAACGCACGCCTGGGATGAACTACGGGAATATCCCGTCTCAGACAACTGAAGAAAGACTAGAGGTTTTGCCGACGTGGACTGACTACGGGCAAGTCTATATCCGTCAGTCATACCCACTCCCGGCTACTGTGCTTGCAGTAATACCGGAGTTGGTAGTCGATGCCTAATGCCTATGTCATAGACGCCAAGGAAGAGCACATCGAGCATATTGCTCAGCATATGCGTTCGGCAGACGTTCTCGAAGTAGAAGCCAGTGGCGTTTGGTCTCCAGAACAAGCGCTTTACAACGGCCTGATTTCTTCTAGCAAAGTCTGGACAGCTCTAATTGATGACGAACCAATCCTGATGTTTGGAGTTGTCCCGGTATCTGTTCTAGGCGGGGTGGGCAGTCCCTGGCTATTAGGCACAGATAGAGTTCTCGACATTAAACGGCAGTTTATCAAGGAATGCAGGCATTACGTTGACGAAATGCTTAAACTATATCCGAAGCTGACTAACTATACCGATTGCCGTAATACCGTCAGTCACCGCTGGTTAGCTTGGTTGGGGTTTGAGCTAGAAGACGCGTTCCCGATAGGTATGAACAACGAACCGTTTTATCGGTTTTCAAAGAAGGCATAGGCTATGTGTACACCTGCCATCATGAGTGGTTTAACTGTAGCAAGCACGCTATTTGGCGCTTACACGCAGTACCAGCAAGGCCGCTATCAGTCCCAGGTTGCTAAGAACAACGCGATGATTCAGCAGCGCATGGCGCAGGACGCTCTCGCGCGCGGGACACGCGAAGAGCAGATGATGAGAATTAAAGTCGCTCAAGCGAAAGGCCGACAAAGAGCGCAGTTCGGCGCATCTGGCGCGGAAGTCGGTTCTGGTTCTTCTCTATCGGCGCTTGCCGATACGGCGATGATGGGCGAGCTGGATGCACTGACGCTGAGGTCTGGCGCTCAACGCGAGGCTTATGCACAACAGATGCAGGCGTCTCAGTATCAGGCGCAGTCTAAGCTGGATCGTGCAGCGGGGCTATATGGCGCTGCGGGGACTTTGTTAGGTGGGGCAGGTCGCGTGTCTGAGCAGTGGTATAAGTACGGGAAGAGCAATAAAAAGCCGTCTGGTACGGGTAGCTACTCGTTTAATCCTATGAGTGGCTACGTGACAGAGTATTAATTTAGGGCGACTGAAATGCCAAAAGTACAGCCATACGAACCTCAAGTTCGTCCTAGCCCGCTTCAGATTCCAGCGCAGCGGCTGGACCCGCGTGGCGCTTTTGGCGAGGCGCTGGTTGAGGGCGCTAGTCGATTTGCCAGCTCAATGGAGCGCATTCAGGACGAGGATGATAAGGCGGTTGTTAAGGACAGGATTAATCAGTATCGCGAGCGGTCGCGTGCACGTATGTTTGGCGACGACGATGCTTTCCTTAACAGGCAAGGTAAAGCTGCCTACGATTCCAGGAACGATGCCCGCGATGAGCTTAGTAAATACAGGGATGAGCTGTCTAAGGGCTTAAACGGCAACCAGCAGCGCATGTTCAGCACGTTGTCGCAGGAATATCTTGACCGCGATTCTGAAAACATTGCAAAGCATGCTCAGAAGTCTCGGATATCCTGGCTGAACAGCGAAGATGAAGCGGGCGTTGAGTCTGCAAAAAATGACGTTGCTCTTTACTGGAACAATCCTGCTCCCTACACCGCGCAGATACGCGGACTCGTTAATAACATTGCGCAACGAAACGGCTGGGGGCCGGAACAAAAGGAATTAAAGCTAGAAGAGGCGCTAACATCGGCTCACGCCAGCGCGATCGACAACATCCTGACTGATAACCCGCGAGGCGCAGAAGCGTATTTTCTGGAACATAAAGGCGAAATATCACCGAAGGTTTGGGATGATATAAGCAAAAAGATAGACACCGCTAAGACAAACGGACTGGCGCAGTATACTGCTGATGAAGCGATGCTACAGCCGGATTTGTCTCAGGCTCGCGAGTACATAAAAAACAAATTAGGAGACGAACCAGAAGCCCGAGAAAAGGCTAACAGGATTGTTGCTGAAGAGTATCGAATTCGAGAGCATCAAGAAAACGAACTTCGCAACGATTGGTTTACTGAAGGAGATTTATTTCGTCGCGACTTAAACCAATCTATTGAGCAGTGGAAAAGTCAAAACCCAGACAAATGGGCTTTTTTGACGCCCCAGCAGCGAGCCTATTTAGAAAGTAAGCCAAGTGTGGAAACAGACTTGCGAGCTTATTATGAAGTTAAAGCTTTGATTGCTAGTGGTGACAATAATGGCGCTCTTAAGATAATTAGTCAGGCAAGATTTTCAGACTCAGACTCTAAGAAACTTATAGATTCCATGTATAAGGCAAAGCCTGAAAGGAAAAATTTACAGACAGATTTGGCTTATGGTAAAGACAGAATAATAGACGCGGTTGGTCCGCAGCCACCTAAAAGTAAACCAGAAGCATACCGTCTTTGGCAAGCTCGGAACAATGTATTGATAGGTTGGTATCAGGAAGAGCTAGATAAATGGTACGAAGACAACCCTAACAAAGAAAATATTGATAACAATTCCAGAAAGGAAATTTTAGATAGGCTTAATATTGAGGTTCTGGTGGAAGACGCAGGGTGGTTTTATTTTGACGCTTTTCAAGGTATTCGGGATATTCCTGCACAAGACTATGTTGATATTGTTAGAGAATTAGAAACAGAAGGCCTATTAGCAAGTCCAGAAAACGTTCTTAAAACGTATCAAATTAGAAAATCTCAATAATGGCCGAAGAAAACAAATATAAAAACGCTGTTCAACAGTTAAAATCTCAGCTTGGCAACAAGCTAGACAATTCTCTGAAATACAGCGTTGAGTCTGACCCCAATCGATGGGCTAACATTGATGCGCTGAACAGAAAGACCGGCGTTCCACACGACACGATTGACAGTAATTTCACGCGCATTCGCGCTGAGAGTAAATACAAAGATATCGACCTACGCAAAATCTTTGAAGATTCCCCTAAAACTGCAGATTGGCTTTCTAACCCTTATAACGCCCGTCAAGCTCACGACGACATAGAAAAACTCAGCAAACTGGAACGCATTACGTCATCGTTTGGGCGCGGCGTAGACCAGATGCAGGGCATGATGTACAGCTCTGCAGAAGCGTTTGGTGAAGCAATTGATAGCGAGGCGATTACTGAATTTGGTAAAGCCGGTCGTGAAGAGAACATCAGGCAGGCTAGTCAGTATGGCATGCGCCAGCAGTTTCTTGAGATTACAGATGCCAATGATTTCACTAACTGGTTAGCTGAGGGGTTAAGCGAACAATTACCCATGATGGCGCCTAGTCTGGCCGGAGGACTGGGTGGTGCCGCTGCGGGCAGTGTGTTTGGGCCAGTGGGCACGGTTGCCGGCGGTGTCGCGGGCGCATTCTTCCCGTCACTTGTTCTGGGCGTTGGCGAAACCCAGATGGCGATTAAAGAGAAGGCCCCTGAAGTTGAAGCGCCCGGCGTTGCCTTTGCTGCAGGTGGCGTTATAGCTGCATTAGACAGCGCTTTGCCCGGAAAGGTCGGTTCGCGTCTCGCCAAAAGTTTTGGTCTGGACCCTGCGTCTCAAATTGCTGAAGAGGTGGTGTCCGCTACCTTAACTCAGGCCGCAAAGAAGGTTGCGGTTCAAACCGTAAAAGGCGCCACGACCGAAGGCATAACAGAAAGCCTGCAGGAAGCAATTAGCGAAGTGTCGGCGTCGTATGCGGTAGGGCAAGATGTTAACGTGCCGGACCTTGCGAGGCAGATGATTGAAGCCGGCGCTTTGGGCGCTGTCATGGGCGGCGGGGTGGCTGGCTCTGCAGAGGTTATATCGCAGTACAAAACCGCCAGAGACCAGCAGCGCCTGAATGGCATCTCCGAGCAGCGCAAAGGCAATAAGTTTGCAGACAACAACCCTGAGGCCTTCAGGGAGTTTATGTCGGATACAGGCACCGTTTATCTCGACCCTAACACTGCTCAAGTGTTTTTTCAGCAAGGGAAAATTCCGCCTGAGTTAGAAGGAAACGCCACGCTCCAGAAAATTAAAGATGACATCCCAAAAGCAATTTATGAAGGCCGCGATATAGAGATATCTGTATCAGATTACACGACCGACCTTGCTGGGACGTCTGTTCATGAAAATTTAGCGGGGGGCATGCACATGGACCCCATGACTCTTTCTCCTCAAGAGCAAGAAGAGTTAGCTCGGATAAAAGCAGAGACAGACTCTGACTCGCGCCCCGCAGAGCAGAACCAGATTTTCTCTGACGCATATGGGCAAGTGCTATCTTCTGGCTACAACGAATCTACCGCAGAGACGCACGCAATTGCTGCAACCGCTTTCTTTGAAACACTAGGCCAAAGGGTTCAAGAAAAAGCCATTGATATCTACAAGAAAATTAACCCGACTATTGGCCGGCAGATTGACCCGCGCCTCAAGCAAAAACTAGAAGCCGTGTCTCAGTTTGATGTGGCGCTAAACAAAGTCAGAAGCGGAAATATCCCCACAGAGAAAGAGGCGTTTGGACCGTCAATTATCGATTTCATAATCGAGAAAGGCGGCATCAAAGACGAAGGCGGCGAACTTTCTGCGATGGACGCTGATGTTGGCAGGGTCGGCAAAAACAGGCTAACTCGGAAAGATGGCCGCACGCTAGACGACATAGCTGAAGTTCTGGTTGAAGAAGGGTACATCCAGGAGCGCTCTGAAAACGCTGTTGTTAATGCAATACAAAAAGAGCTATCCGGCATGCCTGTGTACTCTCCTAAAAACGAAAACATTAAGGCTGCCAATGAGCGCCAATCCCTTGATGAATTAGAAGCGGCAATTACGGAAGCCAATATAAACCTCGATGAAATGACCAACGCTGAGGTTCAAAAAATATTGCTTGGCGAACCTAGCCCAGATGTTCTTCGCCAGTTCCAGGCCGCCGCTGGCCCTGCGCCTGCCGCAGAGCAGCAAGACTTTGGTGACATAAAGCTAACAGAGGAACTTACCACCCCTCTCGGGAAGCGCACGCGCACGATGTCGGCGCAGAAAGAGTTCGACAAAAACATGGCGCGGCGCAATGTTCTGCAACAGATAAAGGACTGCCTCAATGCCGCGTGATGTAACTATGGCAGAGCTGGTTAAAATGCTCGAAGAGGGCGACCAGCTTTCTAACGATAGCCCGGTTACTATCAACGGGCTGGATGAAATAATTGCTCAGCTCAAGGTGGTCGCTGCGATAAACAGCGAGCTACTTAAAAAAACGACTGAGCTGTCTGAGCTGATTGTTGATAAAATAGCAACGCTTCAGCAGTCCAATACTGCGGAGATGCGGAACATCATCAATACGGTAACAGCGAGCCAAGCTCAGCCGAAGCCGGATTATACGTTCCACGTGGAACGTGACGGTAACGGACAGATGAGCAGCATCCGCGCAGTTAAGAACGTGCATTAGGTGGTTTATGTCTCACTACTACGTTCTCAAGCAGGACACGTCCCCGCCGTTGTATGTGTTTACGACAAAGGGTCGCGTTTTGTTGACCTTTAGCGCTGACGACGCACAGTTCTACGAGACGGTCGAACTAGCTAATCAGGTTCTCAATCAGGCACCAGACCTTGCCGCATTTTCTGCGGTGGAAATTGAGGAAGCCTGATGGCCGCGACAGTTACCAACGCACTGACCTCAGTCTCACTAGTCAACGACAACACGGGATTTACCGTTTGGAAACGAGACGGCACAGGCGGCACGCCAAGCGCGATTTCGGAAACTGACGTTTATTTGCAGGGCACGGGCGCCTGCTCTATCAAGGTTTCAAACCAAGGCATTGTTTTAGCCTATGGCACAGGCGGTTTAAATCTGTCAGCCACGGGCACGCACGTCTACATTTGGGTGAATATGTTGGCCGGCGGCCTGATGGCGACTCGGGCAAACAATGGGCTGTGTGTATGCCTGTCCAGCGACGCGACCCTTAGTTCCGGGAGTAACTATTCCTTCTGGGCAGTTGACGGAAGCGACACCTACCCCGGTGGTTGGGTTCGCTATGTCATCGACGTTTCTAAGACGCGAACGACGGGCGCGGGTACGTTAAATTTAAGCTCCGTGCAGCACATTGGGATGTACTGCGACACGCGTCCGAATGTCGCCAAGTTCGACAATCTGGTAATCGACCGCATTGACTACACTACTCATGGCACTGGATTGCGTGTTTATGGGACGTCAACGACAGACGCAACATGGGCGGACATTCTTGCCGCTGACGAAGGAACGATTGGCAACAAGTACGGTGTCGTGACCAGTAAAGAAGGCATTATCTACGTCCGGGGAACAATTGAACTTGGCGATGATGTTGGTACAAACGCCGCAACCCTGACCGACACAGACTCTATTGTCGTATTTGAAAGCCCCCAATACTACAACGGTACTAGCGTTGTTGACGCTGTATCGACGTCATTCCAGCAGTTTAAGGTTGTCGGGAACGGGACTGGCGCAACCAGTGTTACCTTTGGGGCCAAGGTTGGCAGCGGCGACACGGCATCTGGCCGAAACGGCGTTACGTTTGTTCAGTCTGGCGCCCCGGTTACAATCGACTTTGATGACGGAAACGCCAACACTGTTCTTGTTTATGGTTCGTCTTTTCAAGGAATTAGCGGTGGGTTGAGCTGGGGCACAAACACTAATCATGAATCTATCGGTAACAGCTTTTCGGGCTGTACAACGTTTGACCCTGTAGGCGGGATTGTCATCCGTGATTGTAGTTTTATCGGTGTTTACGATGACGGCACAGCAGACGCCAGTACGCGCGCGGCGCTTCTGTGGAACTCGTCAATGGATATTAAAAATTCTAATTTTATTGCGAATAGCCACAGCAGTTCAGACGTAGCTTATGGCGTGGAACATGACGCTATTGATAGCGTGGCTTTTGGAACAGTTACCACGGCAGATGCAACTGGCACGACGCTGATTGATTCAGCCGCGTCGTTTTTATCTACCGTAGCAGTAAATGATTACGTTTATAACGAAACAGATAGCTCATACGGACAAGTATCGTCTGTTGACTCAAATACACAAGTCACATTAAGCGCGCTGACTGGCGGCACAGATAACGATTTTGACATCAGCGACGCCTATTCGATTAGTCCCGCAGTGACTTATGACGGGCTAACTTTTAGCTCAAATGAGAAGGATGTGTACAACAGCACGACAGATGCGCTGTTTGTTTCTAAGTCAAATGGCAGCAATCCAGCCACAAATGACGGCATTGTCCAGTTTTTGGGCGCTGTGACAGTGACAATTACTGTTCTAGATGTTAACAACAGTCCAGTTCAGAACGCTCAGACAACTGTAAGGTTATCAAGCGATAACAGCAGCATATTAAACACAGACACAAACGCTTCTGGTGTAGCAAGCACAAGTTATACCGGGGCGACGCCTGCGACGGTCTTAATTAAAGTGCGTAAGTCGTCCCCAGGCGATACTAGATATCAGAACTACTCAACCACTGGTACAATTGGCACTGGTGGACTCGACGTTACAGTCGTCCTTGTTGAAGATGGAGTATTGTAATGGCAGACACAATTCTTAGCGGCGACGTCACGATTGCCTATCTGGACGAAAGTCGGCAAAAACGTATTTACTGGTCAGGCGGCGCGTCCACCACCTATACCATGAATCAGCTTTATTCGGCGCTCATGGACCACTTTGATGAGCCGCTGAGGATGGATAACCCGTCCCCAATGTCTGCTCAGACGCCCGTGGAATATACCACTGGCCTGATTGACACTGGCGACGCTGAGCCGTGGTATATCACCTACGACCTGATGGAACACATGACCGGCGGCGCTTTGCGTACTTCCGGCTGGACACGTACTGTAACGTCAGCCACGGGCGTGGTAGTCGTGCCTGTAACGTCAGGAACCAGCACGATTGTCGCTGCAGATGCCGGCAACACCATTAGTCACAGCGACGGCGACGCAGGCACGCTGCTTGAAGTTATTTCTGACGGTGGGGCGACCGACTATCTGGTTATACGCCCTAACAGCAGCGCAGCAGCAAATAATTTTGACTCGACTTCTGGGACGCTGACCGAGGCCGGCACGTCACATACAGCCACGCAGACCGCCGCCTCCACAACGGGCGAGCAGATTTGGGCGAACCTTTATTCTATCGGCACGATTGAGGACGACACTCATATCTATTTGTATCAGGGTGATGCTGCCGACAACAGCAAGGCGCATTTTTACAGCGTCAACGATAATACCCAGGATTACTGGGGTGACGGCCAGATTGACGTCTGCGTTCCAATTCGTGACTGGAAGTCGGCCAGTAACCCGCTTATTGATGGGGGCTACCTGACGGCGTTTGCGCGCAAAGCGACGACGGAATACTCGTTCTTCGAGACAGCGACCTCGACTACTTCTGGCGGTCGCAACCCTATTCCGCTCGGCACCAAGGCCGACCTGAATAACACGACAGGGAACAAGTCCATTACGACCACAGCGGTTGGCACTGACGACTTTTCGGTTGGAGATGAAATTGAAGGCGCCACCTCTGGCGCGCGCGGAATTATCACCCTGATTACCGGGTCTAGCCCAACCTACACGTTTCATTATTATCTAGTAGGCGACCCGCTAACTGATTTTCAGACTGCGGCAGAAACCATCACTAATAACGATGCAACTGGCTCCGCAACGAAGGACGGCTCTGCTCCGTCAAATCAAGGTCCGGCATTAGCGACTTGGTTCACGAACAATGCGTTCCCGTCCATATCGTTTACGGCTCAAGCATTTGACGTTGATGATGACGGCACTGACGAATACTACGGTATTGACATCGACTGTAATTCAAACCCGCTGTCTGAGGTCTATGAGTGGCTGAAATTCATCACTCGGCGAGGGGAGACCAGCACCACTAACTCTGATGGTATCGAGGGCGAGCAGTATATCGGCGGCACGGTATATCTGGCGTTCTCAGGTTCTGTTACTGGGACAGTGGCTGAGGGAGCTGACGTTACGCAGGCAACCACGGGCGCGGTGGGGACAATCATTTCCTACGACGCGACCAATAAAATCCTGCTTCTCAGAAGCACCCGAGGAACCTTCAATACCACTAATGTCATTACAGATAATGACAATGGCGGCACGTTCACGCCAAACACTGCAGCAGTCGCATTCGCGCCTAACGCAGTGTCACCGTTTGGAACCTATGCTGGTGGAACGTTCTTTGGTGCTAGGGGTGTTTTGCTGTCTAACTGGGTGGCTGCGGATGAAAACTCATTCCAGCTTACCCCGATTCCTGGCGGCACCAAGCAACGGCCCACAGCTATTACGCTGACAGTCTCCAACCTTGTCGGCACCAGCGAAGCGACATCGACTGATGACCGGGTGGCTATCTTCCGTCTGACTGGCCCTGGCGGAGACATCGACAAGACTGAATACTCGGCGGCGGGCGGCGAGGCTATTGGCGATGCGACGCTGACTGTGGATACGACAATTGCTCAGGATGTTCCAGGCAAAACCACAGGTGGCGTTCTGCGTATTCGCGATAACAGCAGCAATAATCAAGACTATCGACTGCGTTATAGCAGTTGGTCCGGCTCTGTGTTTACGCTGGCGAACACGACAGGCACGGCTACGGCAGGGACTAACACCACGACTCTTATTGACTCAGGTGCTTCGTTTTTGACCACGGCAAAGCGCGGAGACCTTGTTTATAACACGACAGGCGGCGGCGCTGGTCGGGGTTACGCTTATGTCGAAACGGTTGATTCAGACACCCAGCTTACATTGGCGACTGCTATTACAGGTCAGGTATCAACTGACACTTATGAGCTGAACTGCATCCCAGTGGCAATCAATACTTTGGATGATGTATATGTGCCGCTTCTGGACCAGTACGCAACAGCTTCTACAGCATCGGTTAGCTTGATTTATAGCAGTCCGATTTTCTTTAGGGTTGTCGCGCGTAACTCGGCGAATGCGACTAAAATCATTCCGTTCACGACGGATGACACGACTAGCGGAACTGACAGGAGTAACTCGGTTGTCAGAAACACCGACACAATCGTCACGTAGCTATGACATCGATGCCATGCGGGCGGCTATTAAAAAATGTGATGAAAATATCCGCACGTTTGAGCAGGCCATTGAGATGGAGCAGGCGACCAAACGTGACTATGCGCGCATTGTTAGAGAGCTAGAGGCTAAGTCTGATGGCGCTAACAGTTGATGCTGAGCGTTCGCCACGACTGATATTTATTGATTCGGCCACCGATGAGATAACCGTTCAGGAACTGGTGGACCAGCTTCGCGACTGGGAAGATGACCCATCAGGGGGCATGGTCTACCCGTTTATTGTTGCCGCTGCCGGGAAAGAAGATCTTGGCGGCGGCGTCAAGGTTGGTATTACTGCTACGCTTCAGAATGCCCAGATAGCGTTTGAGCCAAGCCCAACGACAACCTCAGATGGTTCGGCTACGTCTAACTCTTTAGACGGCCAAACACTTACTGACACCAGTGCGACATTTCAGACGGACGGCGTGACGCAAGGCGCTAATGTCACCAATGTTACTACAGGGTCGTTTGGGACAGTGCTGTCAATTGACAGCGAAACTCAGCTAACTATCCTCACGCTGAACGGTGGGACAAGACAAGACTGGCAAATAGGCGACTTGTACTACGTTCACAATGTCGTGCAAAAGAATCTTAGCGGTGGCAATCTGGTTGCTGTTGATTCTGTCGGTGCTGAGCTTGACCCGATTTATCCTACGGCGTTTACTCAGGTTGTTCGAGTTAGCTCGTCTTCTGCAACTTTAAGTAATCAGTTTGCTTTGGAGTTTGCTACTTACGAAGGAGCTGTCTGGGTTAACCCGTCTAGTTCATATACAGGAACATTGTATCCTGTTGGAACGCTTATTAATCCAGTTAACAATTTTGCTGATGCTTTAGCTATTGCGAACGAGCGTGGCCTTTCTGAATTCAAAATTCTTGAGGCTGCGACTTTGCCAAGTACAGGCAACTTCAGCGGCAAAAAGTTTAGCGGAGCTGTTGGCGCAGTCCCGTTTACGATATCGGCTGGCGCAACTGTAGATAATTGCAACTATGAAGTCTTGCAGCTTAGCGGCCCGTTGGGAGGAAAAAGTCTCATTAGGGATGCCGCTGTTGTCAGCGTGACAAATTTTAACGGCATCATGGAGAACAGTGTAATTATAGGTTCCGTCGCTATGTCGGGGTCTGCTGATTGTATTTTTATTAATTGCTACTCAAGTGTTGATATCGTGGCTCCGCCAAGCATTGACTTAGGCGGTGCATCTGGGCCAAGCACAGTTTTCCGTGGCTACATTGGCGACGTTGAGTTTACTAATTTAAATAACGCCAGCGCTAAAATTTCGATGGACTTACTTAGCGGTAGTGTAGAAGTAAGTTCTACAGTTACTGCTGGCACAATTGTTATTCGTGGCAGTGGCACAATAGTTAATAATGCCACTGCAGGCGTCGTGCAAGACAGTTTGTTGCAGGTTGAGGACGTCCAGTTTGGGTCATATGATGAAGGCAGCGTCTGGATTGACCCGACTTCTGGTAACTCTGGAACAAAGTACCCCGTTGGCACGACGCGCTCTCCTGTTGATAACGACTCAGACGCCCAATTAATCGCTGACGCGCGCGGCTTATACAACTTAACTATTCGAGGAAATACGACGTTTACCGGGACTCATAGCGGCATGAAATTTCTTGGCCGCAGTCCAAGAACAACACAGCTTACTATTGACGCCGCTGCAACACTTTCTGGGTGTGAATTTGAAGGTTTGCTACTTAGCGGAGACTTGGGTGCCAATGGTTCTGCCTATTACACGCGAGTTGCCTTAAAAAATGTCACGGGCATTTTTGGGCACTTAGAAGCATGCGTGTTGCGTGAAGGCACTAATACGCTTTCAACGCCAAGCGGATTCGTCATGCTTAATAAGTGTGCGGCTGTCAGTGCGGTAAACCCAGGAACAGATATTCCTATTTTGGATATGAACGGCAGTGGCCGAATGGCTGCTCGTTCGCTTGATGGTGAAATGATTATTCAGAATAAGTCTTCAGGCGGAGACTGCTCGCTTCACCTTCAAGGCTGCGTTATTACGCTAGACTCTACCATTACGTCAGGCACATGGCGGTTCCATGGCGTCGGCACGGTCATTGATAATTCAGTTGGTGCTACCGTAATCACAACGGACTTGGTGGCACCTCTATCTGTGGCTGACGCTGTGTGGGATGAGACAGTCAGTCAAACAGAACATAACGGCGCGCAGTCCGCTGGTCGTCAACTACGCCAAGCCGGAACCATCGTCGCTGCAGACGGAGAGGTCAATGACGGGTCTCCAGGGGCTTCTACTTTCATAACTAACCTTACTGAAACAACTGACGACTTTTACGTTGACCAGACCATCATATTTACGGGCGGTGCTCTGGAAGGTCAGGCGCGCATTATTACTGGGTACAACGGCACGACTAAAGCTATTACTGTCGAAGAGCCGTTCTCTTTTGCGCCGGCAAACACAGACGACTTTGACATTACGGCACAGCATGTTCATCCCGTTAGTCAAATTGCTGATGCGGTTGGGGATAATACAAAGATAGTTGATATTTTTCGTCGGCTTGACTTGGATGTTGCTGTGCCAAACACACATAAAAATGACAATTCTGAAATTACCAATTCGGAATTTAATTTGACAACTAGCGATAACGGGGACGGCACTTATACGGTTCAAAGGTCTTAACCGGCGTTTATAAAAAGCAAGAGGCGAGGCATGAGCTGCATTACGGTATTAGTTCTGAAGGAAGGGACCAACGAAGTCATTGGATACCAGTCCGGCGGCGTAGCCACACCCCCTGACGGGAACGGTAAGCGTTATGTCGAGGTTACGGACGCTGAGTGCGCCCAGTGGCGCGCGGCAGCGCAGGTGGCGTCCTCAGCACGGCACGGCAAGCGGACTATCTGGGACGACGGTTCCCGGACGGTCGGACAGCCCGCAGACGAGCGTGAGGAGTTCAGCGTCGAAGTGGAAGGCGGTATTATCGACCTTTCCGCGAATTCCCCTGTCAGGCTGAACGTCACATGCGTCTCGGACCCGTCTTACACGGGCCCGGTCGTGTTTGACTTGGACTCCCGGCGCATACAGGTGCCCATGGTCAACGGGTCGGGGACTAAAGTCCTGTCTGCCCCCA
>Ga0208644_1000942_pt1 | contig 25523 bp, 27 predicted proteins | sample VirMetDEL_Nov_18_FD_184517 | JGI IMG/M metagenome (GOLD analysis project Ga0208644, IMG submission 184517) | Aqueous microbial communities from the Delaware River and Bay under freshwater to marine salinity gradient to study organic matter... | ecosystem: Environmental > Aquatic > Marine >...
GTCGGCATCTGGCAAATAGACTGCTCTGCGGTAGTGCTGAATCATGTCAGCTGTGACAGCACCGCCGCCGCCATATCCATGATCATAATGCAGGACAATGGAGCCATCTGTTTTTTTCTCGCTCAATTGCCGATTGAATGAGAAAACTATCCAGCCAGAAAAGCCTCCGCAAAAAATCTTATGCTTCGTCCTGGCATAGAGCGTTGCAGATAGCCGGTCGATTAGGTTTGTTTCATGCCGATTTACTATAGCTTGCTCGTGATTGCCCATTCCGATTAGCATCAAATTTTCAGCATACGGCTCAAAGAAGTCTGCTGCTGTAGTCACCAATGAATCCAGATAGTCATCATTCTGATGTTCTGGTCTGATTGAATTTTTATTCGACCGCTTATCATATTTCCCCTGCATAGCACAGAAGAAGTCGCCACATGAAATAACTCCGGCCCTTTTATCCTTGGCCTCATCTAGGTGCTTTTTAATTAGCTCATGATTCGATTTCGGATTATCCCAATGCTGATCTGAGGTTAGCAAAAACCACTGCTCCCAGTCCTTCCTTGCTACCGCCTGAATTCGTACCTGAAAAACATTTCTGCCAGATTGAAGCACTTTCCAAGAGCGTGACATTTTTGCGCCTTATCAGTTAGATAGTCGTACACATCTGCGAATTTGTTCCTTACTGACAGGTGAAAAATATAGCGGCCAGGGCAGCACATTAGGCTGCATGATCCCCTCTGAATCGTGGCTGGCCTCGAGCAAATGCCCAATTTCATGCGCCATGATTTTGATAGCCCATTTGTAGCTATTGCCGTCTGGCGTCAATGGTCTGGTTACGGCACCAAAAGCAAAAGGGTGAGAAAATTTTGGCGCACAAACAGATTGAGCGCGGCCATAGCCCCACCTGTCTCCGTTAATAATGACCGGCGGCATCATTGCAAAAGTTATTCTGCCAGCAGTAAATGGAAATCGATTCCTGACGTATCGCTCCATGAACCCAAATCTGCTGTACTTATCTTCGAGGCTAGAAGCATATTTAGCAGACGGATCTGAACGTAGCAGCACCATGCGCTCTAGGCGTAGATTAATTCCAATTCTTAAATATTCCTGCTGAACTTTTCTGTAGACCATCATCGCTTCTGGTTTACTAAGCGACTGTGGCCCCCTGGCTAAGATTAAAATGATTGGAAGTGTGATAGAAAAAAAGGCGCTAATCATAACGCCTTTTCGGTCTAAATGATTCAAGCTCGGGGCGAAAATTCTTAGCCCAGAATCTACACAGACGATAGAAGAACCAAGCCTCTTTCATCAGAATCCAGCTTCTATACCCCCAAGCAACACGGAGGCAATTTCTCAAAAATTCTCTATCAACTTCCTTCAGCGTCTTTGTTGCTGTCCCGGCAATAATGTCATCATACCAAGCATCGTGCACTACTGCATTTCGATAGAAGGGGTGCCGGTCTGAAAGTTTTAATGGCCCCCAACCTATGCCCACCTCTGAGTCATAATCTAGCGGCATGGTCAGGAGCCTGAATTACTGCACTTTTCGTAAAGCGGCCCGAACAATCCCAATTAATCCGAAAATTCCAGATGCAGTAAACAACTGCCTCGGATCTGCCGGAATTACAGGAAGTACGTCCTGGATAACCAGAGCAGCACCACCAAGAATAGCAGCCACAGAACGAAAAAGTCCTGGAGCCTTTTCAAGTAACGGTCGTAGTTTAGCCATATCTCTCATTCCTTTTTATTTATGTTTGGAAATATCCAACTCTAAACGCGAAGTGAATAGGGCCAAAATACTTCTTACCCTGTCTTACCCAACACCACTCAGAGCCAGATATCTGTGCTGCTTTCTCGGCAATTTCATAGCCGTATAAATTGATCGCTCCTGGAAGTCCTGAGTAAAATCTATATAGGTCTGGAGGATATGGGGCAAAGTATTTGAGCTTGCCGATGACCTTGTTATCAAAAGTTACGATAGAAACTTCTGGTGTTTTCTGCTTCAGCATCAGTAGCGGGCGATTATCCCGAACTGAATCGCCGGGGTTATCTTCTGCGTGGGATTTCATCAGCAGCGGTTTCTTTACCGGCACAATTGCGGCTGCATCGAATACTGGAGTTGGTGGAATGCCCTTCGGGGCCATTAATCGAAGTAGGCTTTTTAAATACTTTGCATCTGGGAATGCAGTCCTTTGTTGTGGCTTTAAAGTATTATGCGCTTCTGCGCCATTGCATCGCTCGCCCCATGCGAAACGGATAGCAGCATACTGGCTGGCATTGTTCCACTTTTCAGCATCCATGTTAAAAAGAGCCTCGCCGTCAGTGCTGCATAATTGGCCGGCCTTTCCTGGCTGCTGCCCGTGAACTTCCACTATACCGCCATCCGGTATAATCGGGCTTTTCATCGGCGTCTGTACAGAGATGCAGCTAGGAGCAAGCTGCTGCACCAAGGAAGTACGCTTTTTAATTTCAACTACAGAAGATTCTTTGTACTCACAAGAATGGGATAAATAAAATTTGACCTGTGGATATTTCTTTGCAAGTGATTCCCACTTCGGCAGCAGGGCCCTTAGCTTATCCATCGGCACAATTTTATGCCCATAGTCCCAGTGCAATTGTGCACGTACACTATTAACCTTGCCAGACTCGAGCAGTTTTACTGTATTTGGAATCGCCAATGGCCCGAACGTATCATCAGCAAATAAGCCGATGGCGATACCCTGCGGAAGCGCCTTTAGCGTTTCACCAACCTTCCACTTCTTTGAAGCCAGCCCTAATAAATCTAATCCAATCATTTTAGCCTACCGGAATCACATCTACATTAAATACCTTGCCTGGTTTTTTCACCGTGCAGGAAATAAGCAAAACCGCGACTCCAGCCGCAAGAATAAATCTCAACAATCTGGAGCCGGTTAAAACCTTCATTATCTTCGAGCATCCTTTGCGAGCATTCTTTCCAGCTTCTCATCAATGGACTGAAGCCTTCGATCTACTTCCATCCACTTTAAAGGAAATTCTGATTCTAATTTAATTATTCTTCGTTCTGAATTGTAGGCTGCTGCCTCTTGAGTTCCGATCTTGCTCTCTATGGTGTCAATCCAGCGCTTTGATGTGAAAGTGAAAAAGGCAAAAAGCACTCCGGTAAATACCAAGATAGCCGATGCCAGGTTGATACTTCCTTTGAGCGTCATTCCTACACCTGTACATTATCCTTAGAATCTAGCCTAGCTAATATTTGAGGAACGTAATCAGTAGTTTCCTTATAGACGTTTTTCATCTTCAGGCGCTTGCTGATTATGTCCCAGTTCTTCGTTCCAAATCGCTTAATCCAAGCACGGACAGCACCAGGGCCAGCATTATAGGCAGCAAGGGCTAGTTTTATGTCCTGGCCAAACATGTCGAACATTTTAGATAAATAGTGCTTTCCAAATAGCTCTGATGTGGCTGGATCTTTTAAATCGTAATCTTCAATGCCAAGCTCTTTTGCGATTTCTTTAGCTGTATCTGGCATGATCTGAGCAAGGCCAGTAGCGCCCTTTGGACTTACCGCCCCAGGCTTGCCCCTAGATTCTTGATGAATCAGGGCTGGAAAAACTCGCTCAACTTCTGGATGTACATTCATATCTGTTACCGTGAAATCTCCCGTTAGATCCGCTGCATAGGGGCTTTTAGCGATGTCTTTTGGTGCATAGCCAACAGGCTGAAACATCGCTGCTTTCCCAAGCATAGCCCTGCCAGCACTAGCAGTAGGATTATAAAGCGGTTGATTATTGGCTGTTTCATCTACTTTTTTTTTTGATTCCGAATCGCTCGGCAAATCCCAACTATCTTCAAACGAAAAGTTATCTTTGTTATTTGCTTGCTGCGCTTGGAGCATCGCTTGCCTAAATTCGGGCGATCTTAAAAATGCCTCTTGCTTGCCTGTGCTGAGAAGATAAGAAATCGGTCGGCCTATCCTGCTAGAATAGGAGGCCAGGGCAGTAGCTATTGCCATCAACTGTGCCTTCGGGCCACCAACGCCAGAAGCCTCTCCAACTGCTTGACCGAGGCTGGAGGCACCACCAACACCAGCAGCACCAGAGGTATAAAGCGACCGATTCATATTGCCAAGCAAGTCCTGTCCCATTGCGCCAGGCAATTTATTTGCCCAAGATTCTTGCAGACCAATAAGGTTGCGAACCTCAAGGCCAGCCTTCTTTATCTGCCCCTGCAATTTTCCAGGAATTAATCCAAGCTGCGCCATGTCATCAACTCTGGATTGAATCGCCATGCGAATATCATCAGCCAGGGCAGTCTTTGCATCGTCCCAACCAAGAACGCCTGGCTTGTAGTTTCTGTTTAATGCTCGCAATTCGCCAAGCAAATAAGAAAGCTGAGCGTTTTTGTTTTCAGGACTCTTTAAATCAGCCCTGATTCTATTTAGAATCGGCATTCCTGCATTTTCGATTGAGTTATTTACTTTTTCATCAGCCCCGCCCCTCTTGATAGCGGCGCTCAAGGAGCTACCAATAATTGTAATTGGTTTTTTAGTTGCCTTATCGCCTTTGGCAACGATTTGTTCAACAAGCCGCAATCTTGGCTCAATTGAATCTTGGGCCTTTTGCACAAAGCCAGACATCACAGCCTCATCACCTTGCATCAAGCTTACAGGGCTGATGCCATGCTCTCTCTCAATGATTTTTAGGCCATCAGTGAATCGCTGCTTGGCTTCTAGTACATCTGGAGCTTTTAATGATTTGGCAACACGCCGATAATCAACAGCACTGATTCCAATCATGCGCTTAAAGGTATCTGAAGCAGGGCCAGCCAGCTTTCCTGCGCCCTTCATTGCAGCATCAGCTACAGCAGAGAAAAGGGCTGCACCGGTTAAATCACTTGATTTTAATTCCTCGCCAGTTCCAACCTTAGAAGCACCAACCATTCCAGCTGCGGTGGCTGCTCTGGTTGCAATTCCAGTTGCGCCCTTAGCATTATAGGCCCCGCTGATTGCCTTTAGAATTTTTGGAGCATTCTGGGCTGCTTTGATTGGAGCAAATAGTTTATTAACTGGACTGAAAATTGCCCCAGTGAGCGTTCCAGCACCGGCAGCAATCGGGCTGTCTTTTGCCTCTTGCTCCATCTGGCCTTTTACAGCAGCCATTTCATCTGTGATTCTCTGCCCGAAATCTCTATTATCACCTACACCGAATAAATCTGCTGCTTCACCAGCAAGCGCCCTAGCACCGGCAGCTGCCCTTTGTGGAATTCCAAATAGACCAGTATTTAGTGCACTCTTGGTATAAACATCTGCCGATTTTAGGCCGCTGCTCAGAGCATCTAAAATGCCGCCGCCTTCAGCATTGCCTACTACTGCGCTGCCACTTGGGGCAGCACTGCCAGCAGCAGCCTCCTGCTCAACAGCCGCACCGAGGTTAGACTCTGATGCTGTTTTTCCAGCCCCAGAGAAATCAAATTGCGAATAGGGGGTAATCTTTGCATTAGGAACTAATCTGCCCCCTTTTTTAATCCAAAGAGGATTTGCCCTTTCATACTTAGACCAGAGCTTATCGGCCTGGGAAACAGAGCCACCACTATCCTGAACCATCTGCACAAAATCAGCATAGTCTCTGTTGCGCTCTCCGATTTGTCGAAGCCGCCGAGCCATTTCCTGATTAGTTGCAGTATCTTTATCAAGACCTGGGCCGCCCATTAGATAGGCTTTTGCCTCCATATCAGACTGTGAGCCTGAGCCAACTACGCGATTCATGCCCATTACAACGCCCTTCTTGGATTCTAGCATCTGGCCTAATGCAGCCCTTTGATTATCAAACCCAAGCAAGTCGCCAAGACCTAAATCAATGCTGGATTCTGCCAAGGCTTGCCCAAATCTTGCGCCGCGCCCAGGCTTGAGTCCTTCACCTAAAACTTGATCAACTGTATCTGCTAAATCAATCTGCTGTGCTGCCTTTGCTCTGATGTCTTCTAGCTTTTTAAATCCAGCTGCATTCGATTTCTTTTCATCTTCTATCAAACCTCTTGCCCCTATTGCAGCCTGATTTGCACTCACTTCTGGATCTTGCATCAGCTCTCTAGTTAGCCGCTTCTGTTTTTCAACTAATGGCTCGATTCCAAATTCATTCAGAACTGGCCCCTGCTGTACATCTGGCTCAGAAAGTCTTTCTTCTTGAGGCAGCACATTGCCCTCAGAGCCAGGAATAGCACCGGCTGCATTATTAGCCCCGCCCAATTGCTGCAATAGCGGCATAATGGCTGCTGCTTTTCTAGGATTCTTTACTAATTCCTCGAGTAGTTTCTGCTTCAAGGCCGATTGGCTTCTGGCATCTTCAAGTGCCAAGGCTTGATTCAAATTAGACTGGGCTGCTGCTCTATCCTGGGCTGCTTTGTACTGCTCTTGCAGGGTAAAAATGCCGCCAGCATTTCTTGCTGATCTAAATAGATTCGGGGGCAAGTATCCTGTATCTGGACTGTTCACGCCAAGCATGGCCTCACCAGTTTCTCTCTGGAATCTATCAGTTAATTTATTCTGATAATTCTCGCCTATGCTGCTTAGGATTCCAGACAGCAGCCCAGAGCCAAGACCATACAGGGCCAGATCTCTGTTCTTATACCGGCCAGGAGTCTTTATTGCAGCCTCCTGCATATATTGGGTCAGTACTTCAGGAGTCGTCTGTAGCTGAAAATACGGATTCTCTGCCGCTATTTCATTCTGCGACTGCTGACTGACTAATCTAGCTGCTAATTCCTGAAGTGGGTCCATTTTTTACAGTCCTGGGGGTGCTGAACTACTAAAAGCTGAATCTGCTGGCGGTGCAGCCGGGCCACCGCGCCGCCCCATTTGCTCTATGGCTGCATTGATCTGCCTTCGCTTCAGTTTCAGTTCTTCTTGCGAAAGTCCAAATTCCTTATTTGCCATATTAGCGCCAAAGTATCTGTCAAATTCTTGGCCACCAAGTACGGTTGCATTCGCCCTGGCATTGTTCTTAATGTCATCATAGCGCCGAGTCAATTCACTCATTGCAGCCTTATAGGTCGGGTCTGCTTCACTTAGATTGATTCCGCGCCCGTAGAGCGTTTGTTCAAGCTGCCCTCTTTCCTTTGAGTAATCTGCATCGGTGTTTCTAGTCAGATTGCCGTACAGTGCGTCCTCAATTCTGGTTCTCTCATCAGTAAAATCACCAGTATCAAGCACCATAGAATTCGGATCTGAGCCAGCACCAATATCTGTATTAGTAGAGCCGTCAGGATTTACATTGCCGCCGCCCTTCTTGGCTTGCAACGCAGCAAAGGCCGCTTGCAGCTGCTTTGGGTTATATCTTTTATTCAGCGTCCTTGGATCTGCTTTATGCAGTGCTGATAGCATTGCAGCAGGATTTCTCTGCCCATCAAATTGGCCCATTAGTATATGCCTCCTTCCTCAAAAAATGCATCAAATCCTTGAATTGTAGCTATGCCATCGCTGGCAGCGCCCTCACGATCAAAAACAAAGGACAATCTTTTCCCGATTCCTGGCGGAGCGACTTCAAGCACTACCGGCGTTTGAGTTGAATTTGCCAGCGCAGGACTAACAGCAGTTACTTCAGAAGGACTGCTCGGATCTTCCAAGTCCTTACTGATGCTGGCTGTAATTGTGAAAGTTTTATCAGAGGCAGACAGGGTATTCACAGAGCCAAGAACTCTGATTAGCTTAGATTCCTTTACCAAGCTCTTGCCGAAATCGAAAAATGGAGTTTTCCAAACATAGCTGACAGCAGAGGAAGGACTTCCAGCCAAATCATAGCGGTATAAATCAGCCCCCCTGGATAGCATCAACTGATCTTGAAATACTGCGATTTGCTCTAAGCCATCTGCATCATCTAGGAATGTCAGTCTGCTCCAAGCACCACGCTCATAATTTAGTACATAGACATAATAGGTGCTTTGGTCAATTACGAATAAAAATGGGCGCTGATCACTGATGACCGGCCAGCCAGCACCGTTATACAATTCATCTTTGATTTTCCGAGACAGCGAATAATAGGAATCAGACCGCTGCTGATTCTGAATGACTGAGGAAATTGGAATCAGGCCCCGTTGCGTTCTGATGTAAACGTCATTGGAAACTTTCACAAAAGATTGCGTATTTACTGGGGCTGGAATTTTACCCCTTGCGAGTAAGCCCCAAGTGGATGATCCTGGATAATCGCCCTGATAGATTAATATCTCTCCGCGGCTGCTTATAATCACCAGCAGATCTTCATTAGATAGTCCTTGGTTTACTGTCCAAGTAAACATTTGAAGAATGTAGCCACCGCTTTCAAAGAATGAGCCAACATCTACCTGAGTCCAAGTGCCACCAGCATCGCCAGCAAAGCCCAGTGGCCCGTACCAAAAGTAGGTTGCATTTTCTTCCATGAGATAGAGTCTGCCCTTATAGCCTAGCGGCATCTTTAAATTCTGGTAGACCATGCCAGAGCCGGTGCCGGTAAAATCAGAAACAGAAGCAGCTGTTCCGTTCCAAACTCTAGGAGTATCTGCGCCGTTAACAAGCACGACCTTGTTATTGAACTGGCAAGCAATCCAGGCATTAGAACTGACAGCAGTTGCATTTGTTCTGTCTGTTTTCGATCCGGTAGGTGAAGAAATACTATAGAGCTTTTGTCCGGCAGCGATTAAGCAGCCGCGATTGCCGACATCATAGGTATAAATCATTCCGATATTTCCAGCTGAATAGGTTTCTACCCCCTGGATTCCAGATCCTTGCGTGATGCCGTAATCGTATATGAAATAATTATCCAGCTGTCTAGCTTCTGTTGCCTTTATCTCTGTAGGTGGAGCAATGAGATTCAGCCCATCAATAGGCGGTGGCACAAAAACATTTCTGGCATTTCTCGGTTTGCTCATATTACTTTACCGCCAGCAGTCCTCCAGGCTTCTTTGCTTGGTCAATCTTGCCCCAATCAATATCAATCGTGCCGTGATGCTCTCGTACTGCACCGGCATCAAGAGCTTCTTTAGCAAGCCGCCGCCGTTCTTCTTCATTGAATTTGCCGAACCAGTCATTGCCGTACTTTTCGCCGAAAGCTGAATAGCCCCAGATGTCTTCAGGGTTCAGGTCCGCTTCATTTCTGCTTTGGGCAAATTTTACATTACCGCCATTGGCCTGTGCTTCTGCCACTAGCTGCTCTTTGCTTCTACCTCCTGATAGCTGTGGCTGCCTCGAGGCATAATCAGCCCATCCAGCCACATCGCCGAGCTTGCTAAGGCGCTTGCCCTCAGTTTTCCACATATCTTTGTCGCCCATCTTATTTATCAGAGCTGCAATTGCAGGAACGCCAATTGTGGCTGCAACGCCCCAAGGCCCAAGCGCATACCCGAGCTGATTAGCGCCAAGAACACCGCCCAAACCGCCAAGTCCTGCTGTAAATGGATCGCCCTTCTTAATGCCTTGATAAGCGCCATAGGCCCCAAGGCCAAGGCCAGCAGCGCCAGCCAGGTTTCCGGCCGTAGATCCTACAGTAAATAGGCCACCAGGAGCGCCTTCAGCAGCATCTCCTACGTTCATTGCAGTTTCTCTGCCTAGAACCGAATTAAGGGCAGCACCAGATTCGGTCAATGGCCCCTGTAATGCTGTACTAACAGCAGGGGCCGCACTTCCGGCAGCCTGGGCAGCAGCAGAAGCACCGCTGGCAATACTATTTGCAGCCTCAGCACCGCCCTGACCTAAGCCGAGCAGCCCGAGACCTTCCTTAGCCCCTATGCTTGCTATTGTAGGGGCAGCGGCAGCTATGCCAATTGGCAGTAAAGACTCTCCAAGGCTAGGTGGAGTTACCGGCTTTTCAACTAGCCCTTCTTCTTGGTATCTTTCTAAAGTCGATTTCGGATTCTGATAATACTTATCCGTGTACGGATCATAGATGAATCCAGGCTGTTCGCCGTACTTTTCATAATTAGCGCCAACGAACGGGTACTTTCTTCGCGAATCAGCGCCACGACCAGGATTATAACCAGCTATGCTTGGCATTATATGTCCCAACTCCCATAAGGCACTCTATATCTGGGCCTAGCGCCCTTGCCGGTAAAGCTCCCGACATAGGGGCCAGTCCATCTTGATTTTGCCATGTTTAACATTCTAGCGTAACCAGCATTCAGATCCTCGTACTCAAGGCCCTTGGCTTGCTTAATTCTCCACTTCAAGCCAGCAATCACCAGATCATCATCAAAGATGCACAAGTCTGAATCAGCTAGAATTGTTTCGTAGGGCGAATCATAATAGGCCCAATGCGCAGTGCCGTCTGTAATATCTGAGGCAGTGGAGCTTGTGGGATTGCTTGCTGCTGAGGTGCCGGTAGTAATACAGCGATAATTGTATCCGTTCACGTTCACATAATCAGTGCCAGAGGTATAAGAAGTCGATGCCGCCCAGTCTTTCGGTTTGAATAAATTAGATGAAACGTATTCCATGTATAGAGGCAACCCGCTTGCTGATGGAATTGGATGGATATGAAACTGCCCCGATTCATCAGAGCTTGGATTGCTATCAGAGCCAAAGATTCTGTAAATATATTCAGTGGTAGATCCGCCAGGGCCATAAAGATAATAGGCCATGTCCTCATCAGATACGGGGCCAATTAGCAAATCTTCTGTATCCGTATTTATCTGCGTTCCCATTAGTGCAGAATAATAATCCTTGGGCAATTGATACCGGTACCGCCCTGATGTAATGGAAATAGAATAAGTTTTTTTCTGCTGCGGGAACACTCTCTGATTTCTAAGCGCACGGCACTCTGCATAAAGCAAATGCTTCAGCTGAAGTACTGCGGAATCAGTAGAGGCAGCCATCGCAGTAGGGGCTGGATGCCCTATCTCATAACATGCTGCTTGAACTAGCTCTAAAACTGTTTTGCTCATACTATGGCTTGTACATAATATAGAAAAGATTCAAATAAATGTTGTTCGTTGCCACGTCGACGGTTAGCGAAGTATTAACCGATGTCTCAAAATAGCCGCTATCAACTATAGGAAGATAAAGGGCGTCGGCGTTTGTATTTGGCGGAATCAGTGCCTGAAAAAGGTCTGCTGCCGTTCCGTCTTCAAAAAGAACATAGGCCAGCGCCGCAGCAGCGGATTGGATAAACATGCCCATCACACGGAACTTGTGAGAAGTACTAGGCAGAATGCTGGCGTTTAGAAGCACCGTATCATTGGCAACACCTACGACTTGGGTTAGGCAGTAAACTTTACAAGCCTCGCCATTAACCTCGTATTTCCTTGGGGGGTCGATTGGGATTTGTGGGGCCATTCATATCCGTTACGTTTTATGTTCCGACTTCGGCCTTATCGCCATGTGGTGCTCCGATTACTTATAGGTAATATTAATAAGCTGCTCGCTGGCTGCGGTCGAAGTGTTGTCTGCGTCGGTTATGCCGGTGACAATGCAATAGCCGATTCCTGTACCAAAGTTCATGCCGACTGGAAATTGAATTGTTTGACAGCCGCCAGTAGTTCCGCCCGGTATCGCAACTCGCAGGACTGGAGTATCGGTTCCACAGGTCGGAGCTGACGCCTTATTGTAGAGCTTTAAGTATCTAGCCGCTGCGTTGATATTACACGCATTAACTGAATAGACCGTTCCAGCAGTCGCTTTGAGGTTTGTCGAGTTGTTTGAAGCGGCAGAAATAATACTCGTTGATAACGCGCCACCGCTGGCTCCAGCCATCGGCTGAACGTAGATGCCGCCGTTGTTGTTGCTGATTAATGCCGAATAGTCTCCGTCAGTTGATGTATTGTTGTCTGTAGCAATAGCATCGGCCCTTTTTGATAGTATAGCTACTCCAGCATCGGCGTTTGCGCTTGCGGTGTCCTCCTGCTTTAGTAGTGATGACGCTGCATTTTTTTGAGTCCAGAAGTTAATATCGGCAATCGTGGCTCCATAGGTGTTAACTGCCATTGGAGTATAATCTCCGACTGCGTTGGATAGGTTTGTCTGGGTAGTTACATCTATCGCGACACCTAAATTTTGCACACCCGCATCACCTGATGTGTGTGCATTATCTTCGCTCCTCGGTAGTCCCGCGGTTGGCGAAATTAGCAGATAGCCCTGCGGGTCTGTTGCAATCGGAGTATAGTCACCTTCTGCGGCAAGCGTATTTCTATTTGCGTTGGCCACGGCCAAACTCATCACGCCATACGCCGTACTCGCATGAACCGCATCCTCCTGCTGGAACAAATTACTCCCATCGCCGCCAGATTTAGGAACAACAACAACGCCACCCGCGCTATCTAGCTGCGGAGACATCACCCGCCCGAAATAGAACAGGTCGGCCACGTTTGGCGTATTGCGTAGCGGTGGCGAAATTGTAAACGAGTTAGTAGAGGTCGAAGTAACGTAACCCATGCCAGCACGAGCAGTTGAGCTAGGCCCAAACATTACCCAATCGCCAACTTTTACAGAATGGGCAGTTGCGTTAATTGTGGTCGTAGTACTACCAGCCTCAGCATTATCATTGCCGCCATTAACAAACCCGCTAAACGGAGCCTGTTCCATCTGCTGTCCAAATCTATCCGTGGAAAGTGCAGTCGAAGTGCCAGCTACAGTCGCCAGTGCCTTGTTTGCCTCATTGTTGATTGCGGGATTCTGCCCCATGGCAAAAACCGGAAACAAAACTAGCGCCAGGAGGCTTGCAATTTTACTTTTAATGTTCATATCAATCTAACAAAATAAAAAAGGAGCGCGGGTTAGGGTTCCCGCGCCCCAGGGTCAAGTGTGTCCGTCAGTATGGAGAACATTGTCATTTTGTTTACGAGCAAATAATCGCGTTTGAGGCTGTGGCGTAACAAACGTGAACCACAATGCCAGTAACTAAAGTGCAAGCTGCATCTGCCGCGCCGCCGTTACAGGTGCCGCCTGATACCGCATAGACTTTAGGAACGCCCGCTGTAGTGCTTAACAGGAAGTGAACATCGCCAGCAGTAAGAGATGGGAACTTCCAGCCCACTGTGCCGTTAGCGCCAGTGATCTGGTGGAACATCTTAGAAGCGCTTAAAGCTGCGGCATCTGCTACCGTGGTGCCAGCTCCTGCTACGGCTTCGACGTTGGTCGAAACATTGAGCACGTTTGTGGGAAGCTGTAGAGCACTGGTCGTAATCACAGCAGCGTTCACTCCAGCCACCGTGAAAATATGGCCGTCTCCAGTCCCAGCGTTATAAGTAATATCAGATCCGCCGCTGACCTCCTCTCCTGGCAAGGTGATAGATGCGCCTCTAGTGCCGCCATCAGCGCCACCGCCAGCGAGGATTAGGCTGCTATCGTCGTCGCCGTCGGAAGTGGAGGCCCTAATCGTAAGCTGCTGTACTGCTGTTGTTCCACCGTCACCGAAAGTTAAAGAAAGGGCGGTATCCGATGCGGCTGCAAATGTGAGCAGCCGATTGGAATCCTGTGCCCCATAAACTATTAGCGAATCGACAGGAAGTATCTGCACATCTGCGCCGCTTGCGCTGCCAGAGCTTAAGTTTAGATTTCCAGTTGAAGTTGCCTCATTGCCGTATAGTTGAATATATGCGCCGCGTGATGCACTGACTGAGCCGCCAGCAGTTAGCTGGAGAACTGAATCGTCGTCAGCATCTGAAGTAGACGCAGATACCGTTAGGATTTGCGCCGCCGTAGTACCAGCATCGCCGAACTTCATAGCCAAAGCCGTATCGCTTGCAGCGGTGAAGCTAATCAATCGGCTAGCATCATCCTCAAGCTGCAAGATAAGCTCATCAGAAGCGCTGGAGTTGATTACGGTGTTGTCGGAGGCATCAACTTTAATCAGGTTAATGTCAGCTGAATTAGCTGCGTTTCTGCCCTTAATGTAAGCGTTGTTCGTCGCAACAGAGCCAGCTGGCAGCAGAGTAGAAATATAATCAGCAAGTTCTGAGCGCATACCCAGACCAACTAAATCATTTGCAACTGTTTGCCCGTGTGCAGCAGTGCTAAGTCCTAAAACTAATCCGATTGTCAATAGGAGTTTTTTCATCTTTAGCTTTCCTTCCTTCTATCCTTAAACAGCCTCATCACCAATTGATTGAACCGGCAGTGGCTCAACTTCTACCTTTACTTCTACTGCCACCGGCTCTGGCTCAACTGGCTTAGAGATAAAAACCTTTTTTCCTGGTTCTGCTTTTGCTTCTGCAAATAGAGCATCCTTGTCGGCCTCTAATAGAGCATCGAACTCAGCTACCTCTTTCGGGTTCTGCTTTCTAATGTCCTCATCAATATGGCCTTCCTGAATCAGCTTCGGCCTTAGTTGACCGGCACCGTCTACGACTACATCTTCAGACTCGAATTTATAAAATTCTTTAATCTGAAGTAGCCCGTTGGCGCACTTTTCAGCTTGAATATAAAATTGCTTCTGCATTATTCGTCTTCCTCAATTTCATCTAGCATTGCTTCGATGTCAGCATGTTGCTCGGCTGTAGCTTTCTTAGGTCTGCCCCTGCCTCGCTTCTCTGAAGTTTTTGCAGTTCCATTTACCCGTTCAGAAAGTGCTTCAAGTTTTGCAAATGCATCTTCAAGCGACCGCTGTAGCTGTGCATTAGTTTGCTTCAGCTGAACGATTTCATCAGTGGTTTCTTTGATATGCTCCATTGGAGCCTCGCGATTAACAAAAGCGATTGCTTTGCGATAAAGCTCAACAAACCGCTTTGGAAATCTGCCTTCGATTCTATCAGCAGGAGCCGAGGCAAGCTGATGAACAGTCCAGAAACCTTCGCTATTTAGTGTTTTAATTTCTCCGCTGCTGGCTTCATTCCATCGCTCAAATGGCAAGCCCTGATTTCCAAGGCCAGCCTTCCAGCGCAGATAAGCCTCTTTGTAAAGGCCACCAACGCATTCTCCGAGCTTATTGAATTTCAATAGCTGTGGAGGCAAAAATCTAACTCTTTCTACGATTCTATTCTTCTTATCTTTTGTCCACTCAATCATCTCAATCGGATCTGTCATCAGCATATCTGCTGCTTCAGATTTGATTTTGTTTTCTTCATCGTGGATATAAAACCGAAAAGCAACGCCCTTATCATATCCAGCTAGTTCAAAGCTGGTAACAGATGCGCCCTGACCTTGATTGATTGTCTTTGCAACGATTCCCTGCCGAGCCAGATCTTCCCTCGCTTGAGCTGGCAGTGGAAATTGATCTAAGAAATTTAACGGACTTGTCATTTTCCCCTATCTCCAAAAAAGGGGGCCATTGCTGGCCCCCATCCTATTAGTCATGAGCCATGATCACGCCAGCGGTAAGGATACCAGAGGCAACAATCGTAACTCTTGTGCTTGTTACACCAGCATCAATAGTTTTTACACCATCCAAAACGAATGATGAGCTATTAGTGCCAGGAATTCCGGCATTGGCCGTGGTGTAAAGAATATCGGTAGCAGCAAAGCTGTTTTCGATAATTGCTTCAAATTCACCGTAGCCAACAAAGAACCAGCCGTAATAGTTATCAGTACCATCGCGGCAAGCGATTCCTATATTTTTCCAGTTTGTGCCCGGAGTACCGCAGAGGGCAGTAGTCATCGGTGTGCAATCATAAGTTGAATCGGTGGAGATAATGCTCCAGCGACCAGCTGTATGTGCGCCGTTGTACTGTCCGTAGCGATATTGTCTTCCGAGAACGTCTACATAAAGCGATCCGACCTTGCACAGAGGTGTTGAACTCTGTGAAAGTAAATCGAATGCCATTGCCTGTTGTCCAGCCATGTTTTTATTCTCCTATTCTTTAGTCAAAACCTACCCAGCAGCGTTTTGCAAAAGCGCCGATGGTGCAAGTTGCCATAGTGAACATGAGCCGTGATACAGCAGCCTGATCATTTGCATTTACAGGCTCAAGCATGTCGAACTCAGCTTTCTTATGGAATACAATGTTGAATCCACCTTCTTCTACGTTCAACAGATACGTTCTAGTAGCTGTCTGTGTGCTGAAGCCGGAGTAGTTAATACCTCCAGATAGGTACATTGGGATTCCGCGATAGTAGATCTTATTATGACCTACTCTTGCAGTGTCTTTTTCATGCGTAATCATCTGAAGCGCACGAGTTGAAGAACTCAAAAAGCCCCAGTGAGTCTGGCCCAAAAGACCAAGCTGCACAGTCGGCATTGAATTAATCATCGTGGCATCAATTCCTTGATCCAGGAATCGAGTTACGTTACCAGCATCAACAGATCCATCAGACCATGAAGATGCAGTATTGAAGGCTTGGTTTCTAAACCAAACAGCATCAGAGCTTGCTCGGTTAATGCCGCCAACGGTTCCAGTAGTAGGAGTTGTTGAAACGTGCGATGCCAAGCCAGCCATCTGCAAGCCGCCAGAGCCGGTACCGGCAGATAGAACGCCTTCATGGAATTTGTTCATCTGGGTTGACTCAAGCACTTTAAATTTGCTTGAAATGATTGGGATATACTGCTCTGGGCCATCATTCTGATACTGTTCAGCCAGGGTGAATACAACCGAACCAAGCAGGTAAAACCAGCTAAATTCAGCAGCATCTAGGATATTCTGGTCTGTTAATGCAACAGCCCCAGATGGTCCTACCCAGTCTACGGTATCGTTCTGATCCGAGAGTGCTTCTTCTACCACGGAGCGACCACCAGAGACGCGACGAACGCCTCCGTGTTCTTCCATGTGCTTAATGACCGGCAAGTTGTCGCGAACGGCATCTTTTGCCTTTTTGCTTCTACGTCTGCCAGTCGCGGTGACTAATTGTCCTAAACCTACGTCTGCCATGTATTATTTATCCTCGTAATAATTCCTCCAGGGCTATTCGAGCAGATTGCTCTGGAGTTTCGTTTGCTGATACAGCAATTTCAGATTTTGTCGCTGGCATTGCTTGACTTGTTCTGCCACGCACTGAAACAGGCTGGATCACTCTATTTTGTGATTGATTATTACCGGCAACGAGTCTGGTTTGATTAAGTCCGTTGGAATTTCCTTCAGAATAGGGCTTACCGGTTAAATCTGCCCAGGCTTTTTTTAGTGCCTGTGCTGCGGTAATGCCAGGAATAGTTCCAAGGTACGCAGAAACCAGTGGTTCTGTGCGCCTGAGAAAATCGCCATCATGTAGTTCAGGGTATTTGTACTGACCTACGGCGTTCTTCTCATTCACTACTGTTTCAAATTCTGAAACAGTTTTAGCTACTGCCTCCTGCTCTTGCTGTTGTTTGGCTGTAGCTTTTTCGGATTCTATGGCATTTAGTCTCTTTTGCAAAGCCAGAAACTCAGGGTGCCCTGAAATATTTGCCAGCTGGCCCTGACTTGGCGCTCCATCATCATCAGCAAGAGTTTCTAAGTTAATCTCTAAATCATTCGCAAGTGCTTTAAATGCCGCAACTTTTGTTTTTGGATCTGTAAGTTTTTGCTGCGCTGCGCAAAGTGCAGCAAGGCCAGCAGAGAGAGTGAACCCCCGTTCTGCAAACACACCGGCAAAGGGCTGCACGGCTTCTTTTATCGCCCTGGTTTCTTGTAATTCTCTCGATAGTTCTTGCTGCGTTCTTGTAAAGTGCGCTTGATGCTCTTTGAACATCCTAGCAACAGCTGGCTTAAGCTGCTTGGGTAGCTTGTTAAAAAGCTCCTTTTCCTTGGCGCTTAATCGCTGCGGTGGTTCAAAATCAGCTGAATCTGGCTGCTGTTGCTGCGCTTGGGCTTCAGTTCTAACTACCTTTACTTGCTTTTCATCAGACTGGCCCTCGGTGGCTGGGGCGTCTTCTGATTGCGCACTTTTATCCCCATCAATCGCGTTTTTCTTGAGTTCTTCAAGCGCTGCCCTAGCTGACTGTTCAGGCGTTTCATCTTTGGCTGGCTCCTCTTTGGCTAAATTTTTAGCATCTTCAACAATGGCATCAACTTCAGATGCTTCATCTTCTATTGTACCTTCATTTTCTAATACGGACTCTTGATTTTCCATTTTCCTCTCCAGTTTCTTCGTTCACGTTCATGCACAGCTTTTTCTTCTTCAGAGAATTGAACCCGATCATATTTAATGTCGTAGTAACTTTTCTCTATATCTTCTTTAATTTCCTTATCAATTTCCTCCTGGCTCTTGCCCTTGGCCCGCTCTGCATCTTTGAGATGCTCGCCACCAGTTTCTCTAAACCCATGTTCTTTTAAATGCCTCCTGTAGGCAGATTTACTCGTAAAAACTTTGCCCTCTGCTGTTGCATGGCTAACAGTAGGCTCAATTTCATCTGTAAATACTGCTGGCGCATCTGCATTCAGCTTTCTTGGCTTCTCGCACGGAATGAGCTTCTTTGATTCATCATCGAATCGAAATCTGCCCCGTTCTCCAGTCCCAAAGCTAAGAGTTTTCTTCTTGGGTGCCATTTTTTACGAACTTTGCCATCAGTTTTTCAAATGACTTCGCCGGTGCCGCTGACTTGCCATCAGCGCCAAGCAGTCTGGTTTTTTCTACCGTCTTTTCAAACCCAACCATTGCAAGCGCATCATCTGGATTTGGATTATTATGCGGCTGCACTACATTGAATGTCATTTCGTATGCCGTTTGGGCAAAATGCACTAGCGTTTTCATCGGCAGTGCGCAGATCAGAGAATTTCCTTCAATCTGGATTTCTACTGCTGGCACTTCCATCTTGATTGGTGTAGCTCCGTCATCTGGAGTTACTTTGACTTGCATCGTTTTGTGCATGTTATAAAGAACGGCTGCTAAGATAGCGACCGGCGATATGTGTACCTGTTGCGTTCCTGGTGCTTGTTGCATATTAATCAAATAGCCCTAAAAGTATTTTAATTAAAAAGTTATCTTCTTCTTCACGCATCCGTTTTAACTTCATTCGAGCGCGATGAAGAAATTCAAGCCTGTGCAAATCAGCATCTACCGGCACAGCTTGGACGGTCTTTTCTTCTTTCTTAACCTGATAAACCTTTTTCCTTTTCCGCTTAGGGGCGACAGGAGCAGTTTCGGTTTGCCACCTATCTGCCCTGGCCCCATAGAACGGTTTTAAGAACAGAAGCAGCACTATTTTTTCTCGGCTTCTTTTACTACTGGTGCTGGAACTTCTAGTGCCTTAACTCTTGCATTCAGCTGATTTATCACTTCGCTTAGTTGCTTTAATGCTGGCTGTACATCAGCAGCAGTAAGAGCTTTTGGCATCAGGTTCAGGTGAACCGCAGCGACAAATAGAAGAACTAGCAAAAGTACTAGCCTTTCAAATGACGGTAATGGTATGTGCATATACATTTCTCCTATAAAAAATCATGGCCCTTTCATCATGCCGTTACTGATGATGCTGGCATCACCGCCGTCAGCATTGATTCCAAAAGCCACACCGTACCAAGTGCGACTGGCTGAGAGTGACCAGTTAATTACGCCATCGCCGCCCATATCCTGAGTCGATACCAGCGCCCTAGTCGCGTTAGTGCCTGAGCCCTGACTTGCATTAACTCTGCTTGTTTCGCCAGAACCCACTGTTGCGGTGCTAGCGCCAGCAGCTAAATCGACGGTATAGAATCCTATGCCAGCAGCTCCGCTTGATAGTGTTGCAGATACACTTGGAGTGGTTGATGAGCCGTTGTTGGTTGCCACGGTTCCATTACTGACTGTGCCAGTAAATCCAATAACAGAGAGCCTTGCCGCCACACCGAATCCAGAGGCAGACTCCCAAATACATTCAAGCCGCTTAGTGCCTTTATCGGGCTTGTAAATTACAAAGACGTTTAAAAACGGACCAAAGCCCTCATTGGCGATCTCGGTCATATCGACACCCGCATAAGTGCAGGTGATGTTAAAATCTAGCCCGAGCGATTCGCCCCAGTGGACTCCTACAAAAAGTACATCTGTATGTGGGCTAACGGCGATATTGCCAGCCATCGTGAGGTTAACGCCGTCATCGAGCATTGTCGGAGATGTGCTCGTGGAATAGCGGTAGAACGTGCCGCCATAGGCCGTGTTAGCTACTAGCAGCAGCAGTGCTAGGATGCAGTTTGATAGTATGTGCACGTTACGTCCAATGCTCCAGTTGTGGGTGCGCCAGAAGTTATTCGCAAATCATCGCCATCGCCGCCTACTACGATAATGCCTGAGCCATCGCCAACAACTAAGCCACCGCCAGGGGCCACGCCAGGATGCGAAAGTGCGACAAGTGAGGTGGTTGGAGTAGTAGTTGAGCCAAGTCCGATTCGCACGGCTGTGTTAACCGTCGTTGCGTTTGAAACGGTCGCGTGACAGCTAGTGACGACGATCTTAGTCCCAGTGCTGATTGTGACCAGTGCCGTATCGGTCTGAGCCGAAGTATACTGCGCTCTAATAACCGTGGTAGCGGGTGAGCCAGCAATGACGAAGGGTAGGCCTTCGCGATTAGCATAGAGCCTAGTAACGTCTGCATCAGCTACGGCGGTTGGCAGTGAGCCATGAGCCTTAGTTCTAGCGCCTAGAATTATCGGGTTATTTGTTGTCGTGTCGGCTGTGTCATGGGCCAGCTCGCCCTGAACCGTCCAACCAGTATTGCCAGCATTTGCGGCAGACCCCTGCGCGACCATCGCATGGCCTGAGCCGTTCATTAACAAAGAAATAGCACTCGTAGGAGCGCCCACAGTATCGACACCGCCGATGATAACAGGCTGCGATCCATAGGTAGCTGCATCAGCAGCACCGACCACTGGAAGAACTGGATTGATTACAGAGACAGCGGAAGTAAAACCTGTAGCAACGGCTTTAACCGATATTTCTGCCACTTGTGGATAGGTTGCGCCCTGGGCTGTGGCTCCGTTCTGATACACGAAGTAGACATAGCGACCGCCCAAAGGCAAGAGCTTTCCCGCTGTCGGATTGCCGTCTGTTAATACGTTATAAACAGCATAGTAGTTAGTTAGGCCAGAGCCATCGCCTGGATCGTTATAAGCAGTGTTTGCACCATCGCGGCTCCACATTGCATAAAGCACGCCAGAGGTTGCGCCAGGACTGTTATCCACTACGGAAACCAGAATGTTTCCATAGCCGTTTAAATCGTAGTACGAGCCGCGAGAGCCAGTTGGCGAGAATACTTTATAGGCATTAGCTCCAAGAGCTGCGCCCCCAGTAGAGGCGAAGTCGGCCAGCGTTTTCGCTGGAATATTTGCAATAGTGCCGCCGCCAGAGGAGGGCTGCGCTGTTGCTACTGAAGCACAGAATAAAAGTGCAGCTAGAAAAATTCGCTTTATCATGTTGCCTCGTAAACATCCAAGCTCAAGCTGCCACCACTTGCTTGATAGCCTCTAATTTCTTGAGCCGTTTCAAACTTAAATACAGAGCCAGGAAGGAGTGGTATGCACTGCTCTGGAACCGCAGCTGCGCCGATTTCTATCCAGAAAGTCTCTGCGTTATTGTTGATAATGAAGCTGCCAGAGGCTCTATTGGCATTAGCCGCTATTAGTGATGTGCTGCTCGCTGTTGCTACTGTTGGCCTCGTGTGGGCATAAGCAACTAGCCCACCGCCAGAGACAGGCACTTCGGTCCAAGGCTCGCCATCAGTGCCAGCCAGAATAACATGCTGCACATTTTCATCAGATGCAGTCTTCGTGGTACGAACTTTATATTCGCCCAGTACGAAGTTCCAAACCTTTTGAAATGTGCTAGGCATATTATCCTAACGGTAGCAGTCCTGACGGTGCCTGACCTGGGGCTTCTTCAACTTCTAGCTTTGTGACTGTGCCATCTTCACGAATTATTGTAGCTGTCTTTTTTCCTGGCTTTGGCATTTCAATATTAAAATTCATTGGCGGCATGGCCGGTGCTGCTACTTGAATTATCTTTGGCTCTGGCGCCTGTGGTGGATTAGATGATTCGATTTGCATCCGAACGCCTTCAAGGTCAGCCTCTTGCTTTAATCTCATTTCCTCGAGCATCGCTTCCTGGGCATTGATCTGTGCCTTAAATTGTTCAATGGCTATGCGCTGGTTTTCCTGCATCAGAAGCGCCTCGTCAAGAGCAGATTTCATCTGAAGTTCATACTCAGACAGTCGGTTTTCGCTCTGTGCCTTAAATGTCTCAATCTGGGCATGAACGCCCTTGATATCCAGCTCTCTTGCAGCCAGGGCAGCATCAACTTGCTGCTTCTGCGCTTGGAGCTGGTTCTTCTGCCCTGCAACTTCTACCTTAAGCATTTCCACATTCGGTTCAGGTGGTGGCGGTGGTGCTTTCCTTCTCTTTTCCAAATCAGATACGGCACGTTTTATCATGTTCTCTGCTTGGCTAGATCCGCCCATGCTTTCAAGTACAGCAAGCAGCATGGAAAGGGCAGTCTGCATAAATTCATAATTTTCAATTGAACCGATAGTCGCCAGCCCTTGAATCACTGTATCTGCAATCATCTTCTGCCGGGCCATCTCCCTTGCTTCATCTCTGAAGGAAGTAGAATCGGTTTCAAAATCAATTGATACCAATCTGGTTTCATCGTCCTTCAGCCTAGCCAGTGCTTCTGGGAATAGCTCATAGTGGCTTGGCTTGGCTGGTGTACCTTGAGGATTTTCTTCTGATGGCGGCTCTGCTGGTGTACCCCTTTCAAAGAATTCAAAGCCTACAATCTTGGCAATCTTGTCTGCGCTAAAAACTTTCAGCGCCATATCAAGCATTCCCTGGGCTAAATCCCTGGCCAGGTCTACCATTTGCTTTTTATTGTACTTGAATCGGTCATGGGCTGAATCAGCTGCAATGTTCTGCCCGGTAGCAGTTTCTTCGGGGTTTAAAATGCCACGAAGGATTTCTGGAACGCCAATCCACTCGTAGAAATTATTCTTGAAGTGATTCTCCAGCTCGATGGCTTCTGCAATTGCATCAACTAATTCTTTAACCGGCAAATAGTGGATACATTCCTCAATGCCGCCCTTATCCAGAATGTCAGCAAGCTCAGATACAATGATAAATTCTGCGCTTTTCAGATTATTCAATGCAGCTACAACTTCAGCACTAAGGCCATAGACTAAGGCTCTGCGCTTAACAGCATCGACTAAAGTAAAGACACGTTCATATAATTTATTCAGCTGGTTTGCTGTAGATTCTAGGTAAACAAATACTGGAGTTGGATATAGGCTCTTGCGCCTTCTGTTCTGCAAGGCAAATTTCGGGCATGGGAAAAAGTTTTGCAGCTGATATGGATCATCTTCAACTGCCAGGAAATCATCTTTGTAGCTCTCACAAACCCAGTAAATCTTCTTTGATTTCTTGCAGTAGATTTCATACCCGTGCAGCTGAAGTCCTGGGCTATCTACATCTGTTTCCTTGCCATCATCATCAGAATCAGCGTTAGAATTACCAAAATAGCCTGATTTAACATATGGCAAGCTCTTGGTACCATCTGGGTTGAATCTGGCTTCTGCTTCTTCTTTATCTAGGCAAAATTTAAATCCAATCTCAGTAATTTCATCGAAGGTCTTTGCTTCAGGGCTGTGGATAACTTCATCAAACGGGGCAGGGGCAGCAAAGACTCGCTGGCTTCTCTCATCAACAGCCTCTTGCTCATAGAAGAATTGGCCTTCAGCCTCCAGGACTTCACCGCCATAAACTGAGCCGTCTTCCAGCATAAATTGGTTTTCAATCTTGGTCAGCGGAACTCTTTGGCTAGCATTTGTAGCTGTATAAATGATTTGCGCAGTGGCTTTGGCTGCGTGCATAAAGTCATTGCGAGCAGCAACCATGGTGTCATCAAAATTGCCATTGTCGATAAGGTACTGCCCAAGCCGTTCAGCAATTAGGCCCATAGTTAAAGCCAGCGGGTTCTCTATTCCGTATCTGCGCCGAGCAATTACTTTCGGAGTTCTGGAATAATAGGCTGGCTCAACTGTGGTACTTGCTACCCAATAAATCGGATAGCTGGCGTGACCGGCACCAGTAGTATCATCAGTAGATCGCTTAGAATCCAACTCATAAGCAGCATAGGCAGCCTTGCTATCTTTCCAATGTAGATCGGCAGCCTTCTTTGCAGCAGTTACCCATTTAAGCCAATAATTTACTTTGCTTCTACCAGCAGGGGTATTTTCATCGTCCGTAGCTGCTGCTGCATCGACTTTCTTATCTTCGGGTAACATATGGGATTGTGCTGTTATGTTGGTTTAATTGAGAAACAATGGAATTGACTGTGTGGCGCTTATTCTTATCTCTGTAATCTGGCTCTGTGATTTTTTCAGCATCTCTAACCAGCGGCCTAACTGTATGGGCTAATCGTGCAGCATCGCAAACGTGCGTTGCCTCGCCGTCCTCCTGCGCATCTTCTGAATTTGTCTCATGATAGCCGAGTGCTGGCAAGTAAGTTCTTAAGTATGTGCAAGATTGTTGGATGTACAGCATCGGAATTCCTTCGATGCCCTGAAGTCTGGATCTGATTTCCTTCCAGCCGAATATTCTTGCGGTATTTCCAAGAGTTAGTGGCGCTCCGTTCTCTCTGAAGTCATCAGCCATTGTCCACTTGGTGCCGTTCTTCTTATGCCCCCTATCTGCAAAAGGATAATTATCTGAGAAGGTTAGCCCACAGGTGGTTTCTTGCGTTCGCTTTACGATTCCTTGCGCGATTAGTTCATTGGCAAGGTGGATTCCTTTTGATGGATCTTCTTCATCACAGCCGTACCATTCCCGGTAACATATTAAAGATTCTCTTGGAAACCAGCGCTGATTGCCATTCTCATCTGTAAATTCTTGCCCATCGCTGACGCACCACCACAGGGCGGCGAAAGGCTCTGCGCTGCCCCAGTCAAAGGTGCGAAATTTAAACCAGTGGTTTGGCGGAATGAAATTTGGCACAGCATGAAGGTCGTCATTATACTCTTTGAAAAAATCACCAGCAGGGGCAGACCAATCGCCCTCGATTAGTGCCTTGGCTCTTGCTTCACCTAGTGGAAGTAATCGTCGCTTCTGCGCAATCGGATCTGCGCTTGGATTATCTGAAACTTTGCTTGGAATAAATTGGCGAATAAAGCCGCCCTCATTATCTGGTGCTTGCCAAATATCAAAGGGGTTTCTGTTCTCAATCCACTTTCTTCTGAAATAGCTAAGGCTAGGCCCTTCTGGGTTGGTGGTGTAGAACATTCTGGGAAATAGCTCCCGGCGCTCTTGCTCAGAGAAATGTGCATAAAGTTTTTCTAGCTGCTTTGGCAATGCATCCTTCATCTGCTTTGGCATACGGCACCAAGCCCTGAGTCCGTCAATGTGGTGCTTTGGTATCTGCCCTGCCTCATCAAGCCAGATAACGTGCTTTTCTCGCCCGATGTGCTTCTCTAAGTCCTTATTCAGCAGCAAGCCATGCAGCTGAATGATTGAGCCATTCCAGAATTTGATTTCGTTCTCTGTGATTGTAACCAGCTTGTCTTGTTTCCATTGACGCAGCATGACATGGAATGAAGTCGGGCCTTCCATGTGATTGGAAATTACATCGCCGTAATACTTTCGGAAGATGTAGCACTGAAGGTGCGGAATAGCAGAGCACCAAGCAATTAAAAAGAATCTGCCAGCAAAGCTCTTGCCTCCTTCAGATGCACCACCAAAAAGTAGTTCAGTTGATTTGGAATAAAAGGCCAGTGCTTGCCTAGGATATAGG
>Ga0208644_1000943_pt1 | contig 25472 bp, 29 predicted proteins | sample VirMetDEL_Nov_18_FD_184517 | JGI IMG/M metagenome (GOLD analysis project Ga0208644, IMG submission 184517) | Aqueous microbial communities from the Delaware River and Bay under freshwater to marine salinity gradient to study organic matter... | ecosystem: Environmental > Aquatic > Marine >...
GGTCTCAGCGATGCCGAGTTGCGCTTCGTAGTCTTACACGAGTGCTACCACAAACTGTACCGGCATCTCACCACGTGGCGGCATTTATACGAGCAAGATGCTATGCTTGCAAACATGGCCTGTGATTACGTCATCAACTGCAAGATTGCAGACGACAACACCGATGGCTTCGCAGTCATGCCCAGCGGTGCCCTACTCGACCCCAAGTATCGTGGGTGGGACAGCGCCGCCGTGTATGCCGATCTGCAAAGTCAAGCCAAAAATGGTGGTGGGGGATCATACGCCAATGACGCACCACAAGGTTTTGATGACCACGATTGGGACGGCGCACAGGAACTTAGCGCCGACGAACAGCGCGAACTCGCCCGAGACATTGATGAGGCCATACGCCAAGGTGCGTTGATCGCTGGTAAGGTGGGGTCCGGGGGTGACCGCGACCTTGAGGCGTTGCTCAAACCGCAGATCGACTGGCGTGAGGTGCTTCGTGATTTCATAACATCCACATGCACTGGAAGCGACTACTCTACCTGGCGACGCCCCAATCGTCGATACGTGGCAACAGGTTACTATTTACCGTCCGGTATCACCGAGCAGGTTGGTGAGTTGGTTGTTGCCATCGACACGTCGGGGTCTATCAGGTCCGCCGAACTCACGCGGTTCCTGTCCGAGGTCAAGGGCATCTGTGATACGGTACGCCCCGAGCGCATCCGGCTGTTGTACTGGGATACCAAAGTGTGTGCTGACGAGACATACGACACGAACGAACTCGACAAGCTAGCGTCCAGCACAAAACCCGCTGGCGGTGGCGGCACAAGTGTCGATTGTGTCACCGAGTACATCACCAAGCACAACATCAACGCGCAAGCCGCTATTGTCCTCACAGACGGACATCTTTACGGTGGCTGGGGTACATGGTCGATACCGTTGCTGTGGTGCATCATCGACAACGACCGAGCCAAGCCCGATTGCGGTAAGACCGTCCACGTCAAAGCGAGGGAACTGTGATGGATAGGATGCTTAACGGCGCGGAGGATGCGATCTCTGTCTTGCTCAATAAACTCGACAGGCTTGGGTACACAATAGAACCGATACCTGACGGGTATGGATATCTAGTGTGCCCCAAGTCTGGCACATACAAAAACATCATAGTGTGTGAGTATTACAGCTCACTGTCGGACATATGGGAGGACATTAAACATGCTTGAAGGTTTGGCTTGTCTGGCTCTCGCCGTGTACTTTGAGGCACGGGGGGAGCCGGTGGCGGGGCAACTCGCGGTGGCACAGGTTGTTATCAACCGAACTAGATCCACCAAGTTTCCCGACACACCATGTGAAGTTGTCAAGCAAGGTCCAATCTATGAAGGATCTGGGCATCCGGTGAAGCACAAGTGTCAATTCAGTTTCTGGTGCGACGGTAAGCCGGAGATCATTCACGACTACCAAGCATGGCAGACCGCCGAGGAAGTAGCGAAAGCCGCCATGCAAACATCACTCGACATCACCGAGGGTTCCACATTCTACCATGCTACATCTGTGGACCCGAAGTGGCGATACACTAAGACTTTCACCATCCGTCTAGGACAACATGTTTTTTATAAGGAGAGCAACAATGACCAGAGATGAATATCAGAAGAAGTTAGACAGCGTGAATGACTGGTCCGAAGCCGTTCGTTGGGTAGACCGCGCAGTCAAGCTCCAAGCGGAGGTAGTAGCATCAGTAGGCGGTCACACTCCCGAGGCTTGTGGTAATGCCGACGTACTAAAAGCTGCATGGCGCAGAATACTTCGCGGTTAATGTTAGTGCCGCACTATCAAAGGAGAACATACATGAGTATTTATCATTGGGACAGTTTCAAAATCTCTACATTCAAAGATGTGGAGAATAGATACAACTCCGTTAAACCTATCCGTGGGCGAGATAACATCCGGCCCATCAAAGAGAGACGGCGTACGTGGGAGCGCGTACATAAGTTCTCACGTAATTGCTACGGCCTGTTCGACGGTGGGATAGGTGACCCAACGTCTAAAGGTGTGACCGAAACCGAGGCTAAAAGCATGGCCCCCGTGCTGTGGTGGCGTGATAGACATGGCGTTGAGCGTGTCCGTTTCCGTAATGAAACAGGTTCTAGCGCACACTGCTCTAGATACAAGTTTCTTACAAAAGCTATGCCTGCCGGACTGAACTTCCGCATTCGTAACGGTAAACAGTTTATAGCGTGTGAGGGGGTCGAGTATTTTCTCGCAAAAGGTAGGCGTTTCCCCGCTGTATGGGCGAAAGATAACCCGGGGGCTACTATTGATGACGGTGTGGCGCTCACCTTTGCCAGAAATGCCGAAACCGGTGGTTGGGTGTTTGATGGCGGCGGTAGAGAGGCACCAAGACCGCCCCGCACGTTGGTCGATACCAAGACCAAGGCCAAGCATAAAGAAGATATCCAACAGTTCTGGGATTGGCTTTGTGTGACGGCCCCGATGCTCCCCATTAATAATTGGGAATACAGGAGAGATAAGATAGTAGAGTTACGTGAGCACACAAGGAGCAGGATTGGTGGCCGGCTTAAGTGGGGGACTATTACTTTACCAGAGGTTGCTTTACAGATCATAATGGATTATAATAGTCCTTTAAGAGTTAACATGGCTGTGGAGTTCCTTAAACATTCTGACATGAAAAGTGTACAGACAAAAGCAGACGCAAAGAAAGTCCGCAGTCAGTACAACCGTTGGATCAACAAGACCCTCGGCTTCAACAAAACTTGTTAGTGCGACACTAACAAATAGAAAGGAGAACAAAGCGATGGCTTACTTATACAATTACGTCCAGACCAAGGAACTTACGGAAGTAGATCGTCAGGTGGTAGCCCCCTGTATGGTACCCATAGTGGACTCCGTGGTGCGTACTTTCCGGTGCAAAGTTGGTGTACATAAACATGATTTTACGGAGCCGATGTTTGCGCCAGACACACCCCTGCATTTCTTTTACGACGACTGTCCACTTGGTATGGGAACTGTGGGGTTTGACGAGATACGAAAGAAGTCGTCGGATCCGGTCTTTTACGTACGTGCCTCAACCATTGCTAACGAAAGGTATGCTGAACATAGTACACAGTATCACATGGCTACGTCAGCGAAACCGCTGGTAGCTATACAAAACACTAAACGCTACCTACGCCGCCCTAATGCGTTCAACTGCGCTGATTACTTTTGGAGAGAAAAGGAGCGACGAGTCTTTGACACAGCGAAACATTCCCCGAAATATAACGTGAAGGTAAAAGCCGATAATATATCCAAGAATGATGAAGTACTACGTGAGCTTGAGATTATGCACAGGGCGGGCCACACGTTCCAATCACTCGCTCTGGCGCAAGACGTACGTGAGTGGGTAGAGGCGAAAGACGAGGAATCGTATAGCGCCCTACAGCGTAGCTCCAGAGCCGCTTACATATACGTCAAACCTGATGGTTCCGTAGATGGGTGTACGTTCGATGCACATATCTATTCTGTTCTGGAAGATAATGGTGCTGAACCATTACACGAGATATCCGAAGAAATGCGGGGTAGGGTAGCGGCTTTGTCTATGTGCGAGGACGGATGTCATGTTGACCTTGTTGGAACACGAATTGCTAACAACTGTTTCTTCGTGTATGTGTAAGAAACAACCCGACACGATTTACCGAATTGTTCTAAATTACGAAACTAAACTTGTTCATGTTGTAAGTTTTGGCATGGAAAAGGTTGCAGTTTCAGAAGAACAAGCGTATAATAGTGTTAACGACCTGCCAAATTGGATGCAAGAAAAGCTCGCACTTCTTATGATGACGAGCGCAAAGCCTCCCACCGAAGAAGTGGATGGTGTCGGAAGGAGAATAGACGATACAGTTTATTGGCTATACGCCTAACAGGCCGGGGCTTCGGCCCCGGTCACAACTTCGGGAGAACATCATGAACATCTTTTATCTTGACAGGGAACCCCTGCTTGCCGCCAGAGCGCACTGCGACAAACACTGCGTTAAAATGATACTGGAGACGGCGCAACTTCTCAGTACGGCGCACCGTGAGTTAGATGGTGACGAGTACGCCGACGCACATGGTCTGTATAAGGCCACGCACAAGAACCACCCTAGCGCCGTCTGGGTACGTGAGAGCGCAGCTAATTATCGTTGGGCGCATCAACTACTTGTCGAACTGTGCGGCCAATACGGATACCGCTACGGTAAGACCCACAAAACCGAACGACTCATCGAGCCGCTTTCCACTCTACCCCTTAACATCTCAACAGATGCCGTGTTCACTGAACCGCCGCAATGTATGCCGGACGAGTACAAGCGCAGTGATGTGGTGGATGCCTACCGTGCCTACTACCACGGGGATAAGGCTGGCTTTGCGGAGTGGCGGCACAGTAATCCACCAGTGTGGTGGCAATGTTAGTGCGGCACTAACAACGGAATAAAAGGCGGGTGTGGTGAAATTGGTAAACACAAGAGACTTAAAATCTCTCGCCATACGGCTTGTCGGTTCGAGTCCGGCCACCCGCACCAAAAGTATTTTATGAAACCAGTTACTATGGAGTTGGGGTTGGTCAGTGTAGCTACACTAATACGGGACATACGGCGGGAATGTAATTTAACCCAAAGGGAGTTAGCTAAGATTGTTGGGGTGCATATAAACACAATATCCCGGCTAGAGAATACCAAGAACAGTACGGTCTCGTTAAAGACGTTTGAGAAGATCGTGGATGTTCTAGGGTACGAGTTGGACCTTATCAAGAAGAGCACAGATCATGCTTAAATTGAAGCTCTACACGACTCAAGATCAGTTTGAAGCTGCTCACGAGATAGCGGACAAGGGCCGTGCACGTAAGGTTGAAATACCGAGAGACTTACTTAGTGTGCTGTTGATGGACTATTCTGAAATGGTCAGCAGACTCAATCGCGATAACTACAATACTATAGTTTGGGCGGAGGACGACGATGGCGACACCCGAGAGTAAAGTTAAACGTGGAGTAACGAGACAGCTTAAAGAGTTGGGGGCGTATTATTTTTTCCCCGCTACTGGTGGTTATGGGCGCAGCGGTGTTCCTGATATAGTGGGATGCTACAAAGGGCGTTTCTTCGGTATTGAGTGTAAAGCTGGCACAAACAAGTTGACGGCCCTCCAAGAAAAAAACTTGAATGATATACGTGCGGCAGGGGGTGTTGCTATCATGGTAAATGAGTTTAACGTCGGAGATGTTCTGGCACAATTTAGTTTGAGAGAAACTGAATGAAACAGGGGAATCAAAATGACAGCTCACCCAATCCGCGTCTGTGAGGACGATCCTAAATGGTCGCAACTTTACACGCGCTACAGTCACACCGGTTGCCCTGGCGTGGATTTTGAGGACAATTGCGCCGCGCCGTGGGAGTGCGCGTCATTTGGCGCCTGTCGGCGTCTTTTGGACGAGTGCGCCGAGTCCGAGCGCAAGGCAAAGACCTCCCTCAACGGACAAAGCGAGGTCGAGTGATGGTGGTGCTGAAACATATCTACGTCGCCATGGTGCTTTCCATCGGGACAGTCGCCTGTCTCCTAATGATGTGGTGGTTTCTCATTTTCGAAATCAGTGAGCCATCTTGGTTTTGGGTCCGGCTTGGACTGACGGTTTTCTTTGTTATGTGGCTGATGATTAGCGCAGCGGCATCAAAAGAGACCTCCGCAACCGAAACCCAGGAGCCGGGAAAATGACCGACGCCGACAACGCCAACGCGCTGCGCCCGCAGCGTCCGAAACCCAAGGCCGAAACTGTCTCGCGCTCGTATGGAGAAGCGGACAGACAAACGATTGCCTACGCGATGCCAGATTGTTGGCATCGCCACAACGAACGGTCGCCCTGGTTCCACGTCACATGGAACGGCGCGGCCACACGCTAACGAGGATTTGTCATGCCAATGAAATTCACGACCGTGCTACAGCAAGTCATCATAGGGATGATCTGCGACGTGTGCCAGAAGGACACTAAAGGCCGCAGCGACAATTTCCAGATCGACTATGTGTTCGGCTACGGTAGCGAACACGACGGCGATAGGGTACAGGCAGCGATCTGTGATGATTGTCTCGCCGATCTAATCAAGTCGCACGTTCCGGCGGCGACGTGGATTAAGTTTAAATAGGAGGATTTGAACCAATGGAAAAGTTGTTCTTCCGGGTACGCCCTACCGTCCGTGAGGACGGCACGATAAACGCCGATGGGCTTTGGTGTGTCTGCTGGTATGGCGAAAGCGAGGACTACGGGTGGGAACAACATAAAGGCGATCCGGTTGAGCGCCAGGAGGCAGAGCGGCGGGTCGCATGGGGCCGACGCACCTACCCGGAACTTATTTATTGGCTGGAACCAGCCAAGTAAAAACGAGCAATTATGGGCGGCGACACGGTGATATTATGCCGGCCGTAGCACGTCAAAGACGGAGCATCTTGTGGGGTTCCAGGCAGGCCCCACCCGCCCACCCGACAAACGAGCGCACACGATTAGGAAAACAACAACCTTTAAGTATTAAGAAAACACGGTTTTTATTACTTATAGGTTATTAACTCTTTTCTCTTTCTAGGCAGAAAAGTCTGATACCAATGAAGACATCTTTATTGAAATGAATGGCAAGCGATACAGACTTGTAGAGGTAGAAAAATCATGAACATTGCGAACACAAAACCATAAACGAGCGAGGAACGAGACATGGACGCAACAAAAGCCCCCGACCGCCGCGAGCCGTTTGAATGTCCCGAGGAGATCCTACAGTGAGTAGGCACCATTGCCTGACGAAGAAAGTCGCGACCGAGTTTGGCACTCTTTACGCCCAAATCGATGTAGATGAAAACGGTAAAATAAGTGGCATAAGTGTATCGTCGCATTCAAAACACGAAGATACGGCGGTCGAGCGGGCCTTAAGCGCGTTAGCCCAAGCATTTAGGGATATGATTGATGAAATTCGTGTTATTTGGTCATAGTATACGATAGGAGGTTACAGATGAGTGAACAGTTGGAGTTACCATTTAGCCCACCTTTAGCTATGGTCATGAAACGGGCGGAGATACTACGCACGGCGGAAGAGTATATAACCAAGGATCGAGCGGCCACGCATGGCAACATGGAGGATAACTTCTCCACGATTGCCAAGTACTGGTCCACCCACCTTGGACACACCGTCACCGCACTGGATGTCGCGATTATGATGTCACTGGTGAAGGTGGCGCGTATTAGAAACAACCCTAGGAATATGGACAATTACATTGACGCAGCAGGATATATGGGCTGCGGCGGTGAGTTGGCCGATAAGTTACCGACCCCCTAGTCCCTTTCGCTTTTGTCCAGTTCGGTATGAAAGTCATGGAGCAGACCTGCCCAATGGTAGATGGGTTAAGCGGGTTAGGGGGTTGGTAGTCGCTTATGATGACCCCCCGTAAGGCTGCAACCGAGCGAATATAAGCGTAACCCCCCGGCGTCAGTACTAATGGCGTCGGGGGGCCTAAGATAATATCGGAGAACAACCAATGGACCTGATAACAATCGACTACGAAACTTATTACGACAAAGAGTATTCCCTATCAAAGATGACTACGGAGGAATACATACGCGATCCTCGGTTTCAAGTGATTGGGGTGGGTGTAAAGGTAAACAACAGAGAGACGGAGTGGGCTAGTGGTACGCATAAAGAAATCAAAGGTTATTTACAAACATTCGATTGGCGCGAGGCTATGTTACTCGCTCATAACACTATGTTTGATGGTGCCATTTCTAGTTGGTGTTTTGATATTCGTCCTAGGGCTTATACCGATACTTTGTGTATCTCCCGCGCTGTTAATGGGGTGGAAGATAGTTCAAGTCTCAAGGCGCTGGCTGCTAAATACGGTGTCGGTGTTAAGGGAACGGAAGTCATCCACGCCATCGGAAAACGCCAAGAAGATTTTACACCGGATGAATTAGACCGCTACGGCGACTATTGCGTTAACGACGTGGACATAACATACGAACTATTCAAACGTATGGGGTCTGGTTTCCCCAGTAAGGAGCTAAAGCTAATTGACCTAACACTGCGTATGTTTGTGGAGCCTACACTGGATTTGGACCTTGGGTTACTCGAAGAACACTTGAGAAGTACTAAGGACTTAAAAGATGACTTGTTAAGGAACGCGGGTGTAGAGCGCGAAGAACTTATGAGTAATCCCAAATTCGCGGATGTATTGAGGTCGTTCGGTGTTGAGCCACCTATGAAAGTAAGTCCTACCACGGGCAAAAAAACTTACGCGTTTGCCAAGTCGGATGAAGCGTTCAAGGTATTGGCTGAACACGAGGACAGCCGTGTACAGACCGCAGTAGCAGCGCGGCTTGGGGTTAAGAGCACTCTGGAGGAGACACGCACGCAGAGGTTTATAGATATCGCCAAACGGGGATTACTGCCGGTTCCAGTTAGGTACTACGCCGCGCACACTGGGCGTTGGGGTGGTGACGATAAGATCAATCTGCAAAACCTCCCGTCACGCGGTCCAAATGCTAAAGCTCTTAAGCGTAGTATCATCGCTCCCGAAGGGCACTCAATTATTGAAGCGGACTCCGCACAGATCGAGGCGCGAGTGCTGGCGTGGCTAGCAGAACAGGACGACCTTGTTAGTGCGTTCACTAACAATGAAGATGTTTATGTGAAGATGGCGTCCCGCATCTACGGCGTTGACGAAGCCGACGTAGATAAAGATCAGCGATTCGTTGGGAAGACTACGATCCTCGGAGCGGGTTATGGTATGGGAGCGGTGCGCTTTCAAGAACAGCTTAAGACGTTCGGTTTTGATATGGAACTGGATGAATCTCGTCGTGTCATTAACATCTACCGAGACGCCAACTGGAAGATAAACCAACTGTGGCGTGATGCCCAAAACACTATCGAGGATCTAGAAAAGGGCCGTGTTAGTTTTTTTGGGGTAGATAACCTGATTGAGTCCATTCCGGACGAGTCGGCGTTACGTTTACCCTCCGGGTTACTACTACGCTATAGTGACTTGAAAGCCACGCAGACTGATAAAGGTTTTGAGTACGACTACAAGACCCGTTATGGCCGGACGCGGATATACGGTGGCAAGGTTATTGAGAACGTGTGCCAAGCAATTGCGCGGTGCATTATTGGCGAGCAGATGTTAGAAGTAGCCAAGAGGTATAAGGTTGTTCTGACTGTGCACGATTCCATCGTATGCTGCGTCCCCGATACCGAAGCTGAAGCGGCCAAGGCGTATGTCGAAGAATGTATGCGTGAAGTTCCCGACTGGGCACACGGTTTGCCCGTCGATTGTGAAGCTGGAATTGGTAAATCTTATGGAGACTGTGAATGACCGAGAAACTACGCCAAAAGTTTTATGATCTCTACGGGTATTATGAACGCCACCCGGAGAGGAACGAGGATATAAGGCGGAAGTTCTGGTACTACTACGATATTGTGGATAGGGCTAGTAGACGGAAATGTGTTCTTTCTTTAGCATGTGAATATAACTTACACCCCTCACGGATATATAAAATAGTTGGTCACCCACCTCTAACTAAGAGGCATATATCACGCGCCGAATTACTGAAGGAACTCCTTCCCGGCCTCAACGCTTTGTTTGGTCTTGAGTACGCCTATGGTCGTAACGACAGAGAGAACCCCCATAAATGACATATAGTGTATCGCCTTGGTCCTTCAGTAAGATCAAAGCCTTCGAGCAGTGCCCAAAGCAGTTCTACCACATGAAGATTGCGAAGGACTATGTCGAGAAAGAAACCGAGGCTATGCTGTATGGAACTCTGTTCCACGAAGCCGCCGAGAACTTCGTCAAGAACGACACCCCTATACCCGAAAAGTTTAAGTATGCCGAGGCCGCGCTAACCAGCCTGAAGAACAAGCCGGGAAAGAAGCTGTGTGAGTATAAGTTGGGGCTTACGGAAAACCTAGAACCCTGCGGTTTTTTCGATGAAAACGTATGGTTTCGTGGTATCGCAGACCTAATCATACTAGACGGTGATACCGCTTGGGTGGTAGATTACAAAACTGGTAAGTCAGCTAAGTACGCTGATAAGGGGCAGCTTGAGTTGATGGCGTTAGCCACGTTCAAGCACTTTCCCGAGATCAAAAAGGTCAATGCGGGGCTGTTGTTCGTTATCGCGAAGGCTCTTATCAAGGACAGTTACGAAGACACCGTGGCTCCTACCCTATGGAAGAAGTGGCTATCTGACTACACTAGGATGGAGAAGGCTTTGGAAACCAATACGTGGAACCCTAGGCCGAGCGGTTTATGTCGAGCACACTGCGTTGTTTTAGATTGCCCTCACAATGGGAGGAACTGATGCCTTATACCAATAAATCACGCCCCTACAAAAAAGAGTACCAACAGCAGAAAGCCCGTGGTGAACACGATAACCGCATGGAACGGCAACGTGCCCGTCGCGCCATGGATAAGACGGGTAAAGATGCCAATCAGAACGGTAAAGCCGATAAGCGTGAGGGTATGGATATCGCACATAAAAAACCTCTCTCGCGTGGTGGCTCTAATAAGAATGGAGTTACTCTCCAAAGTCGTAGTAAAAACCGCGCCGCTGGAGGGGCATTAAGTAAAGGTAAACGTAAAAGATAATATACAGTTAAGAGGAGAACTTACGTGCAAATAGTAAACGATAAAGCAATACTTCTAAATATACGCAACCCCGAAAAAATAACTAACGTAATCGCTAAGAGTAAAATAATTAGCGACAATGAAGTGCTGGTTAACTGGGGCGTAGAAGAGACTCTTACCCTTAAAAGTTTGAATATAGACGCGCCGTCTCCGATTATGTCTAGATACGGATGGCCCGGAAAATACGTACCTTTCGAGCATCAAAAGAGTACAGCAGCATTTCTAACAAAACACCGTAAGGCGTTTTGCTTCAACGAACAGGGCACAGGTAAGACGGCAAGTGCAATTTGGGCGTCTGATTTCCTACTTGAGCGGGGGGTGGTAAACCGTGTTCTTGTAATATGTCCGTTATCAATTATGGATTCTGCCTGGAGGGCTGATTTATTCTCTTTCGCTATGCACCGGAGTGTAGATATTGCGTACGGCTCTCCAGATAAACGCCGCAAGATCCTTAACAACGGTTCTAAGTACGTCATAATAAACTATGACGGTGTGGAAATTGTAGCCGACGACATCGCGGCAGCGGGTTTCGACCTTATCATTGTAGATGAAGCCACCCACTATAAGAACGCGCAAACAAGACGGTGGAAAGTCCTCAACAAACTGGTTGGGGAAGATACTTGGTTATGGATGATGACAGGTACTCCCGCCGCACAAAGCCCTCTTGATGCGTATGGCCTAGCTAAACTCGTCAACCCCCTTGGAGTGCCACGTTTCTTTGGGTCGTTTCGCGACCAAGTTATGTACAAGATTACTAGGTTTAAGTGGGGTGTTAAGGATAGCGCCACAGAGACGGTGTTTAACGCATTACGCCCAGCTATTCGATTCACAAAGGCAGAGTGCTTAGACCTACCGGATATGGTGTACACCAAGAGGAAGGTAGAGCTTACTCCGCAACAACGTAAATACTACAAACAACTCAAGGACCAGATGGTAATGCAGGCGGCTGGTGAGGAAGTTACCGCTGTCAATGCGGCTGTCAACATGAATAAACTACTACAGATATCGGCTGGCGCGGTTTACACCGATCATGGAGATGCTTTGGAGTTTGATGTTAAGAACCGGTACAAGGTTTTGATGGAGGCTATACAAGAGGCCACCGGTAAGGTGCTTGTGTTTGTACCTTTTCGCCACACTATCGGTATACTATCAGAGAAGTTGGCGTCTGACGGCGTAACTAATGAGGTAATCCAAGGTGACGTACCAGCTTCTAAGCGCACCGATATATTTAAACGCTTTCAAGAACAGCAAAACCCAAAGGTTCTGGTTATCCAACCCGCCGCTGCGTCACACGGTGTTACGTTAACAGCCGCAGATACTGTAGTTTGGTGGGCGCCTACTAGTTCCCTTGAAACCTACTCTCAGGCCAATGCCCGAGTTCATCGTTCCGGCCAGAAGAACAAATGCACCGTGGTGCAACTTTATGGGTCACCTATAGAGCAACACGTTTATAGACTATTGGATGACAGAATAGATGTCCATTCAAAAATAATAAATTTATATAATGAATTGCTTGACTAGTGATTGATACCTCACTATCTTACGTAATACAAAATAAAATGAGGAGAACGTATAGATGGAAAACGACCGACTAAGAAAGCTAACTACGGCGTACATAAATATCCGTGCGGAGCGTAGTAATCTTGCTACCGAATTTAAAAAAGAAGACGACGAGCTTAAGGATAAGCAGGACAGAATCAAATCCGCACTATTGGAGTTCTGCAAAGAAAACGATGTCGATAGTGTTTCTACAAGCGCCGGAGTTTTTTATAGAACAAAGAAGAATCGTTACTGGACTAGCGATTGGGAGTCTATGCACAAGTTTATTCTTGAGCATGAAACCCCTGAGTTTCTTGAGAAGCGTCTAAATCAAAGCGCCGTAAGGGAGTTTTTAGAAGACAACCCAGATGTTTTACCTCCGGGTTTAAACGTACAATCTGAGTATACGATATCTATACGGAGAAAATAATGACTACTGAGTATGTGCCTATTGATGACGTGGCAAAGTCTCTACACGTATCACCCGCCACGGTACGTGTTTGGGTTAGAAGGGGTGATATCCCCCCGAACACTTACATTAGGGTGGGGACTACCTACCGCTTCAATCTTGACGCGGTCGTTAACGCTCTACGCGGACCTGAGAAAAACGTAGATGAAATTCCCTACGTACAGGCCTCCCACGTAGGGAAAATTTCTGATAACTTAGACGAAGACATCTAGGAGAACAACTATGTCTGAACTATCTATCTTTGAAGGTAACTCTCTTGTTTCCAGCGACCTGTTCAAGTCATTGCATGATGCTGGTAAGAATCTACTTGGGGGTTCCGGCGGAGGTATGCGCCGAATTAGCATCCGTGGTAAACGCTTTCGTGAAATTGTTGGTGGTGAAGAGATGCGCGTCAGTAAATCTGACAGCATGAATATCGTTATCATCGATGCGGCGGAGGTATCTCGTACATATTATGAAGGAGTTTACAGCCCCGATAAACCAGCTTCCCCCCACTGCTGGTCATTAGATACTCAAGTTCCCTCGCCGGATGTCCCGGAGGATCAGCGGATGTCCCCCCGCTGTATAGACTGTAAGATGAATATTAAAGGGTCTGGACAAGGCACAGGCCGCGCCTGCCGCTTCCAACAACGCCTTGTCGTTGCGCTTGAGGGTCAGTTGGATAAGGTATACCAACTACAGCTTCCAGCAACTAGTGTATTTGGGGCTAGTGAGGATGGTAAACTACCGATGCAGGCTTACGCACGGTTTCTTAATGCTAACGATACCCCACCAATCGCGGTTGTCACCGAGATGTATTTTGATGACGATAGTGACGCCCCCAAACTATTCTTCAAACCACTACGCCCATTAACCGAAGAAGAGTTGGGGCAAGCTGCGGCTTTGTTAAAACACCCCGATACAAAACGCTGCCTTACTTTTACGGTATCGAAGCCTAAAGAAGATGTTGATGTTAGTGCCGCACTAACAAAATTAGAGCCGAAGAAAGCCAAGAAAGTTAAGATTGAAGTGGAAGAGGACGAAGGCGACGAGCTGGAAGAGCCTAAAAAGGTTGCCAAAAAGCCGGACACCACTTCGGGCAATACAGACCCCGAGTTAGATGCTATCGTGAACGCCTGGAACAACAAATAGTCTAAATCTACAGCATTACCGCGACCGTTTCGTTGGGGAAACGGTCGCGGTACCTTCTCGGGAGATTGTGATGGAACCAAGAGTGTTCTTAGAGAAGGCGTTATCGGAGAACGGTTATTACTGTGTATTTGCTGCGAAAAGTACGGAAAATAAACGAACGCAGAAATTCTACACTTCGATAAGCGCCGTAGTAGACGCGGCACAAAGCCTAGACGCGCAAGGGTTCGATGCTTATTTCGCACTCGCTACCTTTGAAGAAGCTGGCTCGCGTAAAGTATCCAACGTAAAACAACTTAGGTCGTTCTTTCTTGACCTAGATTGCGGACCAAGCAAGGACTACCCAAACCAGTCCGCTGCGCTAGATGCGCTGCGGGTGTTCTGCACGGCTACTAATTTACCGAAACCGTTTATACTGAACTCCGGTCGTGGGGTACATGTCTATTGGTTTCTTAACGAGCCGGTAAGTTACGAAGATTGGTTACCTGTTGCTGAGAAGCTCAAAGCTCTATGTGCTACCCATAATTTGTTAGCAGATCCAGCCGTAACATCGGACGCTGCCCGCGTACTTCGTATTCCCGGTACCCATAACCATAAGGACAACCCACCGTCACTGGTACGACAGTTCGGTATGAGTGTGCCAGAGCCAGTCACCTTTGAGGTATTTTCTAATACCCTCGGTATGGACATGGTGCCGCCACCCAAAAAGTATATCCCCGCAGGGGCGAACGCGGTAATGGATGTACTTATCGGTAATAAAAAAAGTGTGTTTCTAGATATCATAAACAAAACCCGTAGCGGCGTCGGCTGTGTTCAACTCGCCAACATAATAAAGAAGCAGGCAGAGGTACCGGAGCCACTGTGGAGGGCGGCACTGTCTATTGCTAAATTCTGTGAAGACGGTGACGAAGCGGCGCATCGTATATCCGAAAATCACCCTGAATATACCCCAATAGAGACCATCAAAAAGATGGACCTAATAAAAGGTCCGTACCGCTGCGCTACCTTTGACGAATACGCTCCCGGTATCTGCACGGAATGCACACACTGGGGTAAAATAAAATCACCGATATTGTTGGGGCAAAAGGTACGTGAGGCTACAGAAGAAGTAGTAGTTGTAGAAGCGCCATCGGCGGTGTTACCAAACGCCCCCATAAAATCTTTCACTATACCAATGTATCCGGCCCCATATTTCCGTGGCGCAAACGGTGGAGTGTACACGAGAAAAGCATTACCAGATGGTACTGTGGATGAAGCCCCGGTATACCACAATGACATATACGTATCGCGGCGTATAAGTGACCCAGAAGTTGGGGAGTCTATTTTAATGCGGCTACATCTACCGAAAGATGGTGTACGGGAGTTTACAATCCCACTAGCGGCGGTAACCTCTAGAGAGGAATTTCGGAAAAATATGGCTATGCAGGGTGTAGCCGTTCAAAGAGTAGAGGAACTCATGAAATACACATTAGATTGGGTAAATGAATTACAAGCCAAAGAAAAAGCGGACGAAGCCCACAAACAGTTTGGGTGGGTTGGTGATGAGTTTGACTCCTTCATATTGGGCAACCAACACATATCAGAGGACGATATAGATTTTAACCCACCGTCGTCACAGACATCAGCCATGTTCCCCATTTTTGAACCTAAAGGAACTATGGAGCAATGGCGGAAGAATATGGACTTCTACAATCGTGATGGTTTTGAACTACATCAATATGTAGTTGGCACTGCATTTGGGTCTATCCTCATGCAGGACTCGGCGTTCCACTGCGCGACACTCCATCTGCATAGTAATGATTCCGGTATTGGTAAAACTACAGCTATGCACGTGGGCGCGTCGTTGTGGGGAAACCCGAATGAAATAGTCATGGACCATAACACAACACTTAATTTTAGAATGCACAGGGGTGAGATTTACCACAATCTCCCATTCTATTTAGATGAGATAACCGAGCTAAAACCCCACGAGATAAGTCAGTTAGCGTACTCAATGAGTAACGGTAAGCAAAAAGGACGTTTGGCTGGTAGCGCCAATGCGGAACGGTACAGAGGAGATCCGTGGAAGTTCTTATGTGTAACTACGGGTAACGCTAGCGTAATTGAACGTGTATCTTCACACAAAGCTATGCCGAAAGCAGAGGCACAGCGGATCATGGAGATGCAGGTAGACAGGTTGTTCCATAAGTCTTCAGATACTATGGCACAGGACGCGTTTATAAATTCCGTTAAAAGTAACTACGGTCACGCCGGTCCTAAATTTGTCCAGTATGTGCTGCAAAATAAACACAGCATTCGGGGTTTGGCAGACAGCATAAAGTCGAAAGTAATCTCAGAAGCAGGACTGACTAGCGAAAACAGGTTTTGGACTGCCCATGTGTCCTACACTTTAGCTGGACTTATTCTGGCTAAGAGGATTGGGTTTCACAGTTACGATATAGAGAAAATATTCAAATTCGCGAAATGGATGCTCAGTAAAAATCTAAACTCTGTGTCTGATATGTCGCTAAGCGTACAGGACATACTAAACGATTATATAAACGAACACTGGAGCAATGTGCTGTGGATAAAGAGCACGGACGACCTGCGTAAGAGTCAGGGTGGTGCACTTGACTCCACTATTACACCGGACGCGTTGCCGCGGGGGAAATTAGTAGCGAGGTATGAAACGGATATAAAGCGAGTTTATTTACTACCCAAGCCATTTAGGGATTGGTGTGTAGCACAACAAATAAACTACAGTTCGCTACTCCATGATCTAACTACGCAGATGAACGCTAAGAAGATAAAAATGCGGCTTAGCAAAGGAACACACCTGCAACTACCTCCTGCCCAAGTTTTATCCGTGGACTGCACTCTTGAGGTACCCGGTAATGCAGAGAGTTCGGAGGAAGAATGATGTAGCCCCGGATGGGGTTAGGATTGTAGTAGCTTGGGGGGATTTCCTGCCTAATACGTCTATATTCATACCGTGTATAAATACGGAGGCAGCGAAACAGCAACTAAAGCAGATATGTGATGATTTACACTATGAAACAATTATAAAAATAATTGTCAATAACGGTAAATTAGGGGTTCGCATATGGAGAATAGCATGATAGTATTCTTTAAGCGACTCCTCCCGGTCGCTTGTTCTCCCTGTACTGTAAACTCCCCCCTGCTTCGGCAGGGGGGTTTTTTAGTTCCATATAGATACGTTCTTATCGAACTCGTTGGCCTCTTCTTGTAGGGCGGCTCTCATATTTTTGTTCAGAGTAATACCGTGGTGCATCTGTGCGCTCGTCTTCATGTGGCTACGCATAGACCGCTGCACTGTCTCGCCTGTAATTGCAGCGCTTGGGTGACGGCGGTTGAATTTCTGGAGCTTCTCCACCATATCCCGCACCCCGTCGCTGTCCCCACTTCGGGCGGCGATGTAGAGCTTGCGGAGCAAGTTTGTGCGGTCGTTAGCCACAGCACGGTCAATCTTCTTGAGGGCCGCATTCTCCATAAGCTGGCGGGAGTATTCTGCCGGGGCAAAGCCAAGCATCTGGCCGAGCGAATGTCCGACACCGATATCCTCGACGATAGAGTCACCTCGGAGTGTTTTTGCGCCTTCCGTTGCGAAACGGATACCCTTCATTACGTTGCGGATGGACGACGGCATCATGGTCTCCAGACCACGTGTCACATTACCTTCTGCGATCTGGTTAAGGCCGCGCTCCGCGCTCATAGCAATACCCACGACGGGACCGCCGAGTTCCTCAAGCGCCGTAAAGAAGACACTCTGATCTTTGGCGATACGGTTGTTACGGAAGATAAGTTCAGATAGACCGATACGAGCGGATACGTCCACACCGAATAGGTAATTGCCAAGACCGCCATAGGTAGCTTCACCTAAAGCCTGACGGGTCATGGTCTGGAAGTCTTCCTCATCATCCCCAAGGAACATGTTGGCGAGCATCGCAAGCGTACCATACATGGGCATACCACCCACACCTGCGAGGAGGCCGGTCGCGCCGAATATACCCGCAAGCTGCCTACGGGCCATTTTCATATCTTCCGGCGAACCCTTCACCGACTTATTCGTCAACTGCCACAGCAGGTAGTACATCGACACACCATACCGCTTAAACATGAAGGCGATACGACCAATATTGTTCTGCGCGATACGTGGTGCACCAGCAGCGGCTACGCCACCGTTGGTAAGTTCAGTAACGTAGACGGATTCACGTGCAGCGGCCTCCATAACAGCATCAGAGATCCTACCGTCTTTGAAAGCCTTCCCTAACTCGTCAACTGGTACACCAGTGCGCTTGGACAGTTCAAGCTGGTAAGCCGCGTCCAACGTAACCTGTCGCTGCATACGCTCCATGTGGTGGAACATAAACCCGGAGTAGAAGTTGATCTTTTGCAGCTTGCTGCCTATGGAGTCATCCATACCTTCCATATCCAGAACATCCTGCGTAATGGATCGGTTGAGTATACCCTGTTCAGCAGCTACTTCGGCCAGCTTACGACGCATCTTGATCTCAGGCGGCGTATCCCTTGCGTCGAAGTTATAGTTGTCGAGAGACCACATAGCGCTGGAAACCCGTTTAACTTTATCCGTTCCATCCGGGCCGTAGGTCTCTACCATCCGCTGCCCGCCGCTACTCATGAAGGTCTTGATGGCGTTACCCATAGCCGCGTTGGCAAACTTAAAGCCGTACTTACCAGCCAAATACGGGTACACAATCATGGGCAGAGCGGTCAGGTTGATGAGCGCAGCCGACGTGTTGAAACCGAGCGTGAAGTTGAAACCGAGAGAACTACCGTACTTCGACCAGTTGGAGATGTTCGGGCTAGCCGCAAAGTTGGCGCGTTTGTTCAGGTCGTCGTAGAACAGCGCGTAAGTATCCTTCTCTGCGTTCTTGGTTGGATCAGAGTTAATTTTCTTGAACTGTTCCTCGATCTCGTTCTTGAACGCCTGATACTCTCTACCGTATTCGATCTGGGCCAACTGCCGCACTATGCCATTGCCTTTGCTCTTGAGGGCCAGCACTGCGTCCTTACGCGCACCGGAGGTGCCTTTACGCTTTCGGAACCCTTGTAGCATGGAGCGTTCCGGTATTGCGTCTAGATATAGACGCACGATCTGGTCACCCACAGTGTCGGGGTCGGTGGGGTTCTTCTTTGTGTCGATACCGTTGGCCTTTAGCACTTTGAGAACGTCGTTAACGAAGCTGGTGGGCGGCGCGTTCTTGTAGCTAATCTGGCCACGGTTGCTGTACTCGTTGATTGAGTTAACTTGCACACCCGAATTAGGGTCGGCTTTCAACGCAGCAATAGCGTCCCTGCGACCTGACACGGAGTCAAACGCCTCGACAAAGAAGTCCATCTGCTTAGTGCGGGGGTTAATCGCGTTATAGGACAGCCAGTAGTTACCGCGACGGAACAGGGGGAAGTACGGCTCAATCACACCATCTTTCATGAGGCGTCTATTAATCTCATTATAGATAGCCTCACCCTGATCGCCGCCAACTTCTTCCCTGATGCGCTTTTGTAATACGCGCTTGATGTCCTTAAACAGGGACTTATAGGTATTCCGCATGGTGCGGTACTGAGTACGACCGCCATCCCCAATCTCGTTGAACATACGCTTTGCATCACGCCACGCCTGCATGCGCTCGGGGTCGTTACCATACTTACTTTGAGCCTGCGTAGTGTTAAGTTCGGGGTCTACCTGCTCGGTAGTGGACAGCATGATAAGTTCATTGAGTGTGTCCATCTTCTCAGGGTTTGCGTTACCCCACTTAGATACCTGCTTAACCACACCATCAATGGCTTCGGCACCCTTGTTAATAGCGCCGCTTTGCCGCTGAACGATGTCGTTCAGTTTTGCAGCCGAAGGGAAGTACGGGGAAGCCAACTCGACCGCTGCATGTAGCGGCGTCAACATCATTAAGCCTTCTTTAACCGCAGCGCCTATGTTCTTGTCGCGGATAAAATCCATCATCCGTTTGGCACCGGCCTTGGTCATGGGCGGTACGTTGTCGAGGGCGCTGTCCAGCACCTGTTTATAGTTGCCAAACTTGGACTCCAGAAACAGTTCGTTTGCGCTACGCGACTGCGGGGCCGGGGCAAGGATGCTTTCGATCAAAGTATCAGCGGCGGTAAGTGCGGATCCGAGCGGCTTAACCTGCATGCCCAGCATACGCCGGACGAAGTTGCTAACGATGTTCATAAACCGCTGCAACGCAGAAACGGGCTTGCCGTCTATGTCTAGCTGGGCGAGTTCTGCTTGGAACTCAGGGTTAGAGAACGCCTCAGACACAAACTCATCTACAGATGCGGCACCGTAGTGATTTTCCAACCTACCCCTAACATCCTCGAACAGCTTGGTAAGCTGCTTTGTAACGGGGTGGTTCTTATTAGCAAGCGTTGCCGAAACCGCTGCGTGGGTGACTTCATGCAGCAGGGTGTGAGTATCGACGCTAGTATCGGTGAGCGTGGAGAGGTCGCCCATATTCGAGTTTAGCTTGATGGTGTTGGTCTTGGGGTCAAACAGACCAGCCGCAGGAGTGCCATCGGCACCCTTCAAACCCTTCACGAGTTCTACCTTGGTATCCCCAACTACCTTAAGAAGTTTACCAGCGATCTGGGCAACGCGATCACTCGGAGTAGTTTTAACCAATGTCCGCAAAGCGGTCTTTAGATCACCCCGCTGCAACGCTACACGAACGAGTGGATGAAGCGGCATCTCTAGGTTAGCCACCGAATCGGCAGGTAGTTCTAAAAGGTCGGACTCGGCTTTGGCCATGTCTCTAGCGATCTGCACCGGGTCGCCATACTTACTAGCAGCGTTAATCCGGGTTGCTGCCTGTGAGTAGTACTGAAGTGCGTTGTCGAGCCAAGCGTTCGTTTCTGGAGAGAGGTTCTCCTTCACCCACTCCATAGCCTTACGGGCATTCCTGGCACCCATACCCTCAAACATTCGCTGGTCTTCGAGGGTCTCGTCTGGCGCACGCCGATAAACCGCCTTTTTGTAAAGGGTGGCAGCGTAAATCATCTCTTCAAGGGCTGCTCTTACACTATCCCGCCTACCAAAGAAGTGCGCCGCAGCTTGTGCGTTATTAGCACCGGAGGATTTAGGTTTGGTGCCCTGAACAAGTTTGAGCACCGCCTCCACATCTTTCTCGGTGGTGGGGTCGGTGTCGTATACTTTCTGTACCTGAGATGCCGCCGCAACAACTTCTTCTGTGCCTACTTCATACTGCCCCGTGCGTAGCCGTTCCTCAATCTTGGGCGACATATATCCTTGATAGGACCGCGCCCGCATCAACTCGATTTCTGCTTGGGTGCGCTTCGGGCCTGTGAACGTCTGCTTCGGCGCTTCCTTCTTCTCGGTAACTGGTTTCTTTGCGGCAGCAGTGCGCGTCGGCGTCGGCGCAGCTTTTGGTTTCGGCGCAGCTTTTGGTTTCGGCGCAGCTTTTGGTTTCGGCGCAGCTTTTGGTTTCGGCGCAGCCTTGGGTTCGGGGATTGGCGTTACTGGAGTACGCTCTCCTCCTTCTCCTGTAATAGCTCGTATAACATTACTTGTAGCAGTGCCCAATCGTCCGGCGTCAGTTTCTGTAGTGGTAGGGGCAGCGTTATTAGAGGCACCTCTACGTCCTGATACAACACGCGGAACGCGTGCTCCACGTCTTGCTGCGTCAACGTCACGGAAGGAGATGTCGTCTCCGAATAGGGATAGTTGCTCACTCGTAGCCTCCGTTTCCGGCGCTGCCGCAGCCTCTGTTTGAACGTCGCGAGGTTCGGCAGCAGTGCGCCTCGGTCCACCTCGACGGGGCGGGAACAGGTCCATCTGTTCCTCTGGCGTATTCCTAACCAGCCGGTCAATGTTGAAACGAGCAGCCTCACTCGCACGAGGATTTTTGGCAAAGTCAATTAACTGTTGCCTTATTTCAGGGTCATTAAAATCCTTACCAATAATACGTTTACGGATAGGAGCGTTCTTGGGAATCTGTAAACGGTCAAGTTCTGCTTCACCAAGAATACGCGGCTCTAAAGCAGGTTCCGCCGGAACCGTCGAGGCAGTACCACGCCGCCCCATGCCGGGGAAAGAAGGTTGTTCAGGTGCGCGGGGGGCAGTGCGCCGCTCGGGGATAAGCGCCTCCATCTCCGCAAGCTGCGTAGCCTCAGGTGGCCCAGTAATTACTTCGGGTGCTGCTTTCTCTACAGCCGGAGCGGGTCGCCCCGCCGCAAACGCATCAGTGGCCCGCGCAATAGTACGTAGCTCGGCGGCAGTAGGCGCAGTGTTAACAATACCCACATCAGCTAAAGCCGCAGAAAAACGACGCGCAGTGTTTGCACGGCTAGCCGTAGATAGATCAGACAGCACCGAATCAAGAACCTCACCACGCCGCTGTTTGGTAGTGGCTTGACGGGCGGTAGCCTGCTGCCCCGCAATCGTTTCTAACTCAGATTCGGTACGAAGTTCGCGTGCGGTAGTTTCTTGGGCGCGAGCAGCGGCAGCTTCCTCGTCCATCATCCGCTGAAGTTCAATAGCGTCTTCAAGCTCATACTGACGCGGACCCGGCGGTGGTGTAACTTCCGCCTCTTCCTGCACGTCCATAAACTGATCGACGGAGAACCGGGGTGTACCCAGCCTACGCGCTTCCTGCTCCTGCTGTAGCGCAAACAAATCGGGCTGATAGAAGGCTGCTTCGTCCCCACGTTCAGCGGCGGCTAACCCAGCACGTTCTCTTGCAGCGGCTTGCGCTGCCTGTTCGGCTGCTGCGCCGGGTACATCTTCAAAAGGTAGTTCTAGTTGCTCACGACGCCGTAGTGCGGCTAGCTCTTGGCCCGCTTCAAATTTATCAACAGAAGAACGCTCGAAATATGGGTCTGACGCGTCTGCATCTGCGAGAGTTCCTCGGTCTCCCCGCTCTCTTAGCAACCTTGCATCTCTGATACGTTGGCGTAAAGCTGCTTCCGGGCTACCGGGTGGCCCAAACAAATCTAGCTGTCGTTCGTCCGCTGTTTCGGGTGCGCGTCCTAAGTCCTCAGTAGGGAACAGCTCACCCTGCTCTGGACCCGGCGCAGTTGGTGCAGTACCAAGATCAGCACCGGGAAACAACTCACCCTGCTCTGGTTCAGTAGGAGCAGACGGTCCACGTCGGCGGCGACCAACTACAAGGTCGATCAAGCCTTGGAAGATAGCACCGGCACCGCCGCCAATAAGACCTTCCTCTAACGTGCCGCCGAAAGTCGGAGTTTCGGGGCTGTAGCCCTGCTCGATAAGGTTCTGCGCGATGTTCTGAGCGGCTTCCTGTGCACCTTCGATACCGCCGGAAATACCCGCACGTTGGACACGCGACACCATACCCTCAACGGCTTCGGGTCCGAGCTTGTTAATCATATCCCCAATGACAGGGATATCACCAATGTCAACGCCAGCCGCACGTGCAAAGCGACCGAGGGGTAGCACATCAAACAGACCGGGGATCACACCCAGTCGAGCAGCAACATTACGTTCTTCCTGTGTAGCGCCTTTATCGCGGGCACGTTCGCTTGCCTCACCAGCACCAGCAGCAGCACCAAGGCCAGCGGCAACAGGAAGTGCGGCGGGGCCAGCCAATAGTGCTGGCGCATACCCAAGAATAGAACCAATACCCTCACCCAGCTTAACGAGTATATTGTCGGGGTTAGCTAGGCGTGGCCTTACAAAGTCTGCGACACTCTTAATAACGTCGCGGGCAGATGCTTCGCTCTCTTCGCCAAGTGGAGTAATTGCACCCAGCGCCGACATCTCAAGGGTGTTAACCGCACCGGAAAGAGGCGACTTAAGAATGTCGGTGAACAGTGAGCCTTCATCCTCTGGTGCTTGGAACGTATCTGCTTCGTCTAGCAGGCGACGACGTTCAGCCATGTTACGCCGCGCTTCGTCCTCGTAATACTTAGAGTACACGAAGTCGCTAAGCTCTTCCGCTGAAGTGCCTTCCGGGGCGTTTACCCGATAATCTTGACCATTAGGCGCTGTTACTACGTAAACAGGCATATTTTAGCGCCCCTACTTTTCGCCAGATGTTTCTCGCCTACTGGGCAATGTTGGTTTAGCAGCAAAAGCCGCCTCAATAATCTTCTTATACCCATCTGCCTCTCTATCCGCAGCATCACGCATGGCCTTAATCTTCTTAGCTTTGTCTTCCGGCGACAGCTTTTGGAAATTGGGGTCAGCCATGGGCAGATTAGCGATATTCGCTTCTGCGTTAGAACGCACGTCGGCCTGTAGCTTCGCGATATTAACCAGCGCCATTGCTCGGCGCGTATTTTCGTCAGTTTCCGCCGCAATCTGTGCGGCTAGGAGAGACGCAGATGCACCGATCTTTTTAGCCCGCTCAGCGTACTTACCTTGGTATTCGGCCAGAGCTATGTCCGCAACCCGGCGAACCGCTTTCTCCCAGCTTTCAAGTTCAACAACGCTAGCACTAAAGATACGATCTGCTTTTGCATCCGCCGCCCTACTATCGGCACCGTATTGTCTGTCAAGTGATTCAGCCGCCTGCTTCTGGGCCGCTTCAACATCACTCCCAGCCACCCGCGCAGCGGTAGAGGCTTCTCGACCAAATAAGCCAAGTTCTGTAGCCCGCTTTTGGATTAGCTCAATTTCTTTGTCTAGATTACCGAGCGCAGCAGCTTCATTCGCCGCTCGTTGCGAACTCATTGCTTCGTTTATGGCACCAAAAGCACCACCGCCGCCGAGCCTAGCGGTCCAATCCCAAGGTCCACGAGCAGCCTCCTGCTCTTTTACAAGCGCCGCACGCCTATCTTGCGCTTCTTTAAGCAACTTCATCACGCCTTCCTGACCAGCAATCTCTCTGGACAGTGTACCCGCTTGACGCATCTCTGCGGTTTTATCGCGACCTAATGTAGCCTGCCGCTGAGCGTCCATCTGTCCACGAAGCGCTGCCAAACCCGCAGCATCGGCGGGGGTTATATCTCGTGATGCAAGGCCCGGTCGAACACCTACCTGACTCGGTAACGCCTGCATGTTTGGAGCAACTGGAGCAGGTTCGGGTTTAAGGTAATCAGGAACAACATCGCGCCGTGGCGGGAGGTTAAGCAGGGAAGAACCCTCAAGACCGGTTTGACCGGCAGGAGTACCGTCAGCACCAGCAGGGGGACCGTCACCAGCAGGGGTAGTGCCGCCAGCAGGGGCAGGGGCAGTGCTCAGATTTCGGATTTGGTCAGCCGCTGTACGGCGACGTTCTAGGTCTGCATTTACTGCTTCGGCCTCTGAGGCCGGAGAAAAATAAGCACCGATCTCCTGTGCGCCACCAAATAACCCCCGCGCCTGCCGCTCAGCAGCAGTTTGCGCGGCGGGACGCCGGAAATAATCCCCAATACCAACTAGATCCCGCCGAAATTGAGAGGCATCTTCTGGAATCGGTTCAAACCTTCTTAGGTATTCCGCCTTCGCATCGTCACTCAGCACGTTATTCCACTGGTCGCGAGTAAGGCCCATACGCTTTAACAACGCATCACTAACTACCGGATCACCTTCGGCAAAAGTCACCACGCCGCCTTGGGCCATGCGGGCCATATTGGGGGCAGGCTGCGAGGCAATACCCGCCATCTGCGGGTTCATAGGCATACGTGTAGCGGGGCGTTGACCAGCGGCCACACGCTGTAAGTTCTGCTGCTAATCGCGCT
>Ga0208644_1000944_pt1 | contig 25439 bp, 29 predicted proteins | sample VirMetDEL_Nov_18_FD_184517 | JGI IMG/M metagenome (GOLD analysis project Ga0208644, IMG submission 184517) | Aqueous microbial communities from the Delaware River and Bay under freshwater to marine salinity gradient to study organic matter... | ecosystem: Environmental > Aquatic > Marine >...
CTTCATTAGGAACCTTAGTATTGCAAGAAATTTTAACAGGGGGTCTTGGTAAAAAAGGCGGTGGAGGTGAGGCTGGTGGTAACAATTTAATATTAAAAGGACTCACGACTTACTTGTTTAGATTAACCAATGCAGATACTCAGAACAATGCTCATGCTGCTGAGATTATATTAAGTTGGAATGAATAATGCATGAAATTTATTTTGGCCCTATTAATTTATATACTGTTCACAGGATTTACAATGGAAAAAAATGACACAAAAACAATGGAAGGCATGGGTGATGTTTATAAGTTTGTCGAAGAAAACCTTGGTTTAAACAAAGCTCAATGGGATTTGTATCGTAATTCGATTGCCTATCGTGAATCTCAAGGCAATAAGTTTGAAACAGAATATGCAAGGTATGCACCTTATTATAAAAAACAAGGCGGTAGCAATAATGCTTATGATGGTCGTTACCAATTAGGGGCTGATGCTAAAGAATCTGGCGCAAGAAATTTTGGCATTAAAAATCCAGGACATACATCTAAAGCAAGAGAGGCCTTTTTAAATGATCATTTATTACAAGAACAATTATTTGCTGGATTTACAATTAGCAACTATAGATTTATGACAGGCAATAGTGAATATTTAAGGCAAAAAGGTAAAGAAAAATTTATGAACACTAACCTTGTTGGGCAAATGGGGTATTTAGCGTTTGGGCACAATAGTGGCGCTACAAATTTAAGTAAATATTTAGCGGGTGAAATTGTGGATTTTAAAGATGGAAATCAAAAATCAGCTAAAATTTATATTGACAATTGGACTTCACACACACGAGCTAATAAAAATGTGTTTCCAAAAACAAAAGTTAAACCTAAGCCTTTATCAAAAGATGCTGGCATCTATAAACAAAATTTATTTAGTTACGGGGAAATCTAATGGTAGCCATGATGAGATTATCAGCTCAAGATGTTTTAAAAAGACATGAGACAGCTTTAAGAAAAAAAGAAGATTTTAGAAATTTATATGAAGAAGCATATGAGTTTGCGTTGCCTCAGCGTAATTTATATGATGGTTATTGGGAAGGCGGGGTAGGCGGTCAAAAGAAAATGAATCGCGTATTTGATTCAACTGCAATCAATTCTACACAACGATTTGCTAACCGCATGCAGTCTGGCATTTTCCCTCCACAAAGAAATTGGTGCAGACTTGAGCCAGGCACAGACATTCCTATGGATAGAAAACAAGAAGCTCAAAGAGCGCTTGATGTATATTCTAATAAATTATTTTCAACGCTTAAGCAATCTAACTTTGATATTGCTATTGGTGAGTTCTTGCTTGATTTATGTGTGGGCACAGCCGTTATGATGGTGCAACCAGGTGATGATGTCAATCCTATTAACTTTATTCCAGTTCCTCAATACCTGGTTGCTTTTGAAGAAGGTGCTGATGGTCAGGTAGATAATGTTTATAGACGTGTTCGTATTAAAGGCGAATCAATACAGCGTCAATGGCCAGACGCTAAAATACCTAAAGAATTGCAAGATAAAATTGATCAAAAACCTACAGAAGATGTTGAGCTCATCGAGGCTACAATTCTTGATCCTAAACGTGGTGATTTTTGTTATCATTTAATACACAAAGAAAGTAAAACAGAATTAGTTTATAGACGTTCAGAGATTAGCCCTTGGGTAGTATCACGTTATGCTAAAGTGGCTGGTGAGATTTATGGCAGAGGCCCGCTGATTACTGCATTACCAGATATTAAAACACTTAATAAAACGATTGAGTTAGTATTAAAAAATGCGTCATTATCTATTTCTGGCGTTTATACCGCTGCCGATGATGGTGTTCTTAATCCTAATACCGTTAAAATTATGCCAGGAGCAATTATCCCTGTAGCGCGCAATGGCGGGCCACAAGGTGAGTCTTTAAAAGCATTACCAAGATCAGGCGATTTTAATGTATCACAACTTATTATGAATGATCTTCGTATGAATATTAAACGTATTTTACTTGACGAATCATTGCCGCCAGATAATATGTCAGCTCGCTCTGCAACAGAAGTAGTTGAGCGAATGAAAGAGCTTGCTCAAAACTTAGGTTCTGCTTTTGGGCGTCTTATTAACGAAACTATGATTCCAGTTGTAACTAAGATATTACAAGTTATGGATCAAAAAGGTTTAATAAACTTACCACTTAAAGTTAATGGTCTTGAAATTAAAATACAACCTGTATCGCCACTTGCACAAGCACAATCAATGGAAGATGTAGAAAATGTATTAAAATTTGCACAAATTGCACAAGCATCAGGGCAACAAGGTATGACTGTTCTTAAGGTTGACGAGATGATGGATTTCATTGCAGAACACTTAAATATCCCTGGGCGCATTTTAAATACTAAAATAGAGCGAATGATGATGCAACAACAAATGATGGCTATGGCAGAGCAAGCTGCTGAAGCTAATCCAGAAATGGCACAAGAAGCTGCTACTGCTGCTGTTGCACAAGCACAAGGAGAATAATTATGGCTGGCTGGGAAGATTTAGAGTCAGCATTACCTCTTGAAATAGCTGACGTTAATCAAAAAAAAGATGATCTAGACCGTCTTACACTAAGAGTATTAGGAACTGAAGATGGTGAAAAATTAATGAAATGGCTGCGCGAAGCAGTTGTTGAGCAACCTGTTGCCTTGCCAGGAAGCGATCCTAGTTACGCATTTTATCGTGAAGGACAGAATAGTGTCATTAAGGATTTAGAAGCAAGGTTAATTAGAGCAAGGAAACTATAATGAGCGAAGAAGCAATCGAGCCTAGTGTTCAAGAGGAAACTCAAGAAGCAACTGGCCTACTCGATAATGCAACACCAGAAGTTGAGGAAGCCAGCTCAGACAATCCGCAACAAGTAGAAATTGACCATCGTGATCCAAAAGAATTGCAAGCATTAGAAGATGCTGAAAATCCTATTCCAGAATGGTGGCCAGAAAACTTTATTAAAGATGACAAGAAAGATGAGCAAGCGCTCGTCAAATCTTGGAAAGATTTACGCAAACAAATCTCTCAAGGCAAGCATAAAGCGCCAGAAAATGGTAAGTATGACGTTGCTGCTTTTGGTAACACTCCAGAAGATGATCCTGTTAGGAGTCATGTATTAGAGTGGGCTAGAGAAAATAATATTAGCCAAGGAGCATTAGACTCTCTTGTAAGTAATATTGTTGATATGGCTAGTCAGGAGCAAGAAACTTACGAAATTAACCTTGATGAAGAACGAAAATCACTTGGCCCTAATGCTGATGCACGTATTAATGGCATGGTTAAATGGGCTGGTAATTTAGTTCAAAAAGGAATATGGACTAAAGATGATTTTGAAGAATTTAAAATTATGGGTGGCACAGCGCGTGGCATCTCTGCTTTGGAAAAATTAAGAGCATCTTACGAAGGCCGTGTTCCTTTAGAAACAACTATTGATGGTGATATGCCTAGCAAAGAAGAAGTATATGCTATGGTTGGTGATCCTAGATATAAAACTGATCCAGCATTTAGGCAAAAAGTAGAGCGATACTTTGCACAGGTATTTGCCTAATAATCATTGCATCGTGCCTTGTTCTGTGGTAAAAAAAGAGCAAGGCATATTGCGTCTGCAACCCTTGACACAAGTAATCTTGTCGGTTGGCTATCGTAAATAGCAAGCGTGGCCCAGACTCTCTGGCATACCTAAGCGATTAATTTTTTATTAATTTCTATAAGGAGAATAACATGGCTATTGGTTTATCTAATGCTTTTGTTACGCTCTTTGATGCCGAAGTTAAACAGGCGTACCAAGCTAAATCACAATTAGTTGGTGCTACACGCATGAGACGCGGCGTTGAGGGCGAAGTTGTGAAATTCCCTAAAGTAGGTAAAGGTTCAGCTACACTTCGTGTACCACAAACTGACGTTACTCCACTTAATGTAAGTTTTTCACAAGTAACTGCAACACTTGAAGATTGGAATGCTGCTGAGTATTCTGACATCTTTATGCAACAAAAAGTTAATTTTGACGAAAGACAAGAGCTCGTTCAAGTTTTAGCGAACGCAATCGGTCGTAGACAAGATCAACTTATTCTTGATGCACTTACAGCATCATCAACATCATTAACAGTTTCTAATGACATTGGTGGTACTGATACAAACTTAAACGTAGCTAAACTACGTGAAGCTAAAAAATTATTGGATAAAGGTAACGTTCCTCCACAGGATCGTCATATGGTTATCCATGCTAACTCATTAGCTTCTTTACTTTCAGAAACAGCTGTAACATCATCTGATTACAATACAGTTAAAGCTTTAGTATCTGGTGAAGTAGATACATTCTTAGGCTTTAAATTCCATGTATTAGGTGATCGCTCTGAGGGTGGTCTTGCTATTGATGGTTCTTTAGACAGAACAATCTGGGCATTCCACAAAGACTCAATGGGCTATGCTGAAGGTATCGCGCCTCGCACAGAAATCAACTACGTACCAGAAAAGACTTCATTCCTTGTGAATACACTTCTTTCTGCTACTGCGGTTGCTATCGATGCTGAGGGTATTGTTCAACTCACATGTCGTGAATCTTAAGATAAGGAGAGATTATAATGGCTTACTCAAAAGACAACCTACAGCCTATCGGTGGTCAGTCTAAAGCTGGTAATGCTCCTCAGATGTGGAGTTATACAGCACCTGGTACTGATGCTCTTGCTGATATTAATACATCAGGTTACTTTAATGATGCACATACAGTATTAAAAGTAGGTGACTTAATTCATGTATGGGACGCTTCTGTTCCTACATCAACATTAGTTACTGTGCTTTCTAATGCTTCTGGCGTTGTTGACGTATCTGATGGTACAGCATTATCAGTCGCTGACGCTGACTAAGTAGTAAAATGCAATGTGACGGGGGTGTATGCTCCCGTCTATTTGCACATTTGGAGATAATGAATGGCAACTGGTGATACCGATATTAAAATATGTTCTGATGCACTCTTAATGTTAGGTGCAAATCCAATTTCGTCTTTTACAGAAGGAACTGACGAAGCAAATACGTGTGATCGTCTTTATCCAGACATTAAAATAAAAACAATGGCCACTTATCCGTGGTCTTTTTCATTTAAGAAAGTTCAACTGTCAAGACTTATTACAACTCCAGCTAATGAATACAAATATGAATATCAACTGCCATCAGACATTATTGGCAGACCACGAGCTGTCTATGATACAGATTCTACCTATGCACAGCCAAGGCGTGATTATACAATTCAAGGCAGCAAAATATTAACAAACTATGAAAAAGTTTATGTAGATTATCAATATAATGTACCAGAATATGCGCTCCCACATTTTTTTGTTCAATTATTGAAATATCAAATGGCTTGGCATTTAGCCATTCCTATTACAGACCAATTAGACAGATCTGACTATTGGCGTGTTATCACTCAAGGAACTCCTGGAGAAAATGGTCGTGGTGGCTATATGAGAACTGCCATGACAATTGACGGACAAGGACAACCCACTAATGCAATACAGGACTTTTCACTTATTGATGTGAGGTATTAATGGCTCGCTTTGTAGAAATTCAAACTAATTTTACAACGGGTGAGCTTGATCCATTAGTTAGAGCGCGTGTTGATTTAAAGGCTTATGATAACGCATTAGAAACAGCTAAAAATGTTATTTGCCAGCCTCAAGGTGGCGTTAAGCGACGACCAGGATCAAAATTTATTAATGAAATAGGAGGCACTCCAGCTAATGGCGTGCGCCTTGTAGCGTTTGAATTTTCTGTTGAAGACAGCTATATGTTGTGTTTTACAAGCAACAGAATGTATGTTTACAAAGACAAAGTTCTTATTACTAATATTAATGGATCAGGAAATGATTATCTAGATACAACAGGATATAGTTTAACTGGTTCTCATTTAGAACATATGTGCTGGACTCAATCTGCTGATACGTTAATTATTGTGGATTATGATTTTCGACCAATTAAGATTGTTCGTGGAGGCTCAGATAGCTCATGGACTATTTCAAATATAACATTTGACTCTACACCTAAATACGCATTTACATTATCTACAAGCAATCCAGCTACAACATTAACACCAAGCGATGTAACTGGGAAGGTAACGCTTACTGCTGGCTCAGCTGTATTTAATAGTGGTCACGTTGGACAATACATTAATGCTTCACCTCAAGGGCGAGCAAAAATTGTTGAATATGTAAGCACTACCGTAGTTAATGCAGTAACTGAATTTCCTTTCTTTGACACCTCAGCTATTGCAAGCGGTGACTGGGAGTTGGAAACGGGATATGAGGCTGTGTGGTCTGCAACACGTGGTTGGCCAAGATCTGTTACATTCCATCAGGGACGTTTATTTTTTGGCGGATCACGTGATCGTCCGTCAACTATATGGGGTTCTAAGGTTGGATTATATTTTGACTTTGAAGCTGTGGAAGGACTAGACGATGACGCTGTTGAAGCTACTCTTGATACTAATACTTTTAATGCTATCGTTGATATTATTAGTGGTCGTGATCTTCAAGTATTTACTACGGGTGGTGAGTTCTATGTTCCGCAAGAAGGGTTAACACCGATTACACCTTCAGACTTTTTCTTGTCATCTACATCACGTAACGGCACAAGAGAAGGCGTGCGTGTTAAGCAATTAGAATCAGGCATATTGTTTGTGCAAAGACAAGGCAAGGCGTTATCTGAAATTGCTTACTCTGATACACAATTAACTTACATAACTTCTAAAATATCTTTATTAGCTGGTCATTTATTAAAAAATCCAAAGAGCATGGATTTGCGTCGAGCAGTTGCTACAGATGAAAATGATTTATTACTTATTGTAAATGAAGACGATGGTTCTATTGCCGTGTTTTCATTATTAAGATTACAAAATGTTATTGCTCCTTCAGAATGGACAACAGTAGGTTCATATATTGATGTAGGTGTTGATCTAACTGATATTTATACAGTTGTTAAGAGAGATGACAATGGTGTTGATAAATATTATGTAGAGGTCTTTGATGATAATTATTTAACAGATTGTGCTAAACAAGGCACAACAGCAACTAGCTTAGATATGTCACACATTGATGGCGCAACTGTCAATGTCATTTCTGATGGTTATGTTGAGCTAGACCAAACAGCCGATAGCGCTGTGACATTTGTAAATCCACCTACGACATCTTCTGAGGTTGGATTGCCTATTGACGTTCAAATTAAAACAATGCCTTTAAACGTTAAAGTAGCTACAGGCACAAGAATTGCCAAGAAAAAACGTATTGTTGAAGTTAATGCTTTGTTATACAACACACAAAACATAGTTATTAATGACAACTTAGTACCTATACGTAGTTTAGGGGCTGGAGCTTTAGATGTTGCTGTTCCAGAATTTACAGGAACAAAGACTTTAAATGGTATTAGAGGTTATAATACAGAAGGACAAATAACAGTAACGCAAAGCTCGCCATTAAAAATGACGTTACTTGGTTTAGAATATAAAGTAGCTGTAACACAGGAGAGATAAATGGAAACCGTAATGGCAGCTTATACCGCTGCAAAACCTTATTTAAGTGTATTTAGTGCTGTTTCAGCTGTAGCAAGTGGATTACAATCTTGGCAACAAGGATTGTATGCTGCTAGCGCAAGTCGTCTTAAGGCAAAACAAACACAGTTAGAGGCTGATGTAAAAGCATTAAATGCTAGGCAACAAGGTGTAGAACTGGCAAAAAAACAACAAAGAGTTGCAGCATCATTGTTAGCTCGTGGGGCTGCTGGGAATATTGATCCATTTAGTGGATCGGCAGCTGTTGTGGCCCAATACAATGAAAGTAACTTAGGCTCAGACTTAATGAACTTACGCGCACAAGAGCAACGTTTTAAAACATTTGGCGAAATTCAAGCACAAATACTTAATGATTCTGCTGATTATTATGAGTCATCTGGATTTGCTGGATTTTTAAAAGGTTTGGGCTCTGCTGCATACATTATGGGTGAAACATTTGTTCCAGGTGATCCAGAAGCTGTAAGCACCGTTGATGGATATAGAGGATATGAAACACAAACACAATTATATGGTAGTGAATATTCTGATCTTTACGGAGGCAATGCCGCATTACCTGATTATGATATTGGGCCAGACTTTAGAAATGTTAGTCCGAGCTATCAAAGTTATGGAGCACCTTACTAATGGCTGAATTACCCAAATATGAAAGGCAAAAGTATTTAACCGAAGGTGTGCCTATGGCTGGCACAGAAAATATAGATGCTGCAATTACGGCAAGTAAATCTATGCAGTCTATGTTAGATCAATTGACAGCTTATACGGCAGAAGAAGCTGGAAAATACGCCATCGAAAAAGGTATTGAGTTTAGTATTAATAACCCACTATCAATTAAAGACTATCAAAATGCAGAGCGTAATGGTGAAAGTGCTGTTAATCAATTTTTACAAGGCGGCAAAACATACAATAAAACGCTTAAAAAAATGTATGGACATCAATCACGTATTGATTTGCTAGGTGAGTTAGAAAACCATCAACAAAATGTATTACAGCAAGTTAAAGAAGGAAAGATTACTGATCCACAACAAATACGAGCAGAATTAGAAGCTCCTACAAAAGGCTATGCTAATGTTGTATTTAATATAGATCCAGATGAAGGCATGAAGTTCCAAACTTCTGCAACAACTTACACAAAAACAAACTATAAAGCTATTTTAAAAGAGTTAGGTGATCGAGCAGAAAAAGAAGCGCAATTTACTGTTGATAAATTTATTACTGCTGGTGCTAAAAATTACACTCAATTTGTTTATAACAATACCGATCCAACCTTATTACTAGCTCATCGAGATATGCTTGAGGAAGACGCGTTTGATGCGTTTGCTATTACTGGCAAACAAACAGAAAACATGAACGCATTTAGAAGTAAATTAGATAAAGTTGAAGAAGCAGCTGTTGCTGATCAAATTGCTAAAGAGTATTTTGCTGCTGGAGCCTCTAAAGAAGAAGTTGAAAGAATAATGCAAAATGAAACTAAGGCTGGCCGCTACACAAATTATTTTGCTAATTTATTACCAGATAGACAAAACTCATTACAATCTGCTGTTAGCACAGCAATGGAAAAACTAGAAATTAGTTCTAGCGTATCAAACAAAACACTAACATTTTCATTATCAGAGATGGATAAAACTGTTAGCAATGGAAACTTGACTGATTTGTCACAACTGTCTGGATATGATTTTGACGACAAACAACAAATTCAAGCTGACATTATTTTTGGTAAGCAATTAATTAATGAAGTTGTATATTCTAGTTCGCCTTATAACGAAGCTGGTTTTGATGCAGCTATGACAAAAATACAAACACAATATGGCGGTGAACAAAATACTATCTATGAAGATGCTATATTGCAGCATGCTGATAAGATGAGAAAACAAGTTATTAAGGAAATAGAAGAAACTCCTATTGAATACCTTAAGAAAAATATTAAATACAAATCAGAAATTGAGCCACTATATGTAGACTCTAATATGCTTATTGATCCAGAGTATCGAGATGGTATGGCGCGTAAGATTGCTAAACGAAAAGCTGTTGTAGAAAAATTTGCTGAAGATTTTGGACTAGCTAATGCTAATTTATTTAGCAAAGAAGAAGTTAGTTATTATAGCAATCAATTTAATCAAATCACACAAACACCCAGCCTGACACCGACAGAAAAAGTAGGGCAACAAATGCAATATGCTGGGTATTTAGTTGATACGTTTGGCGGTAATTCATATCAAATATTCCAAGAGCTTGGCGAAAAAAATACTTCATTAGCGCACATTGGTAACTTAATGAATGATGCTATGAGATCGCCAAATCCAAGCATGGAAGCTAGTGAGTTATTAGCCGTTGGCAACCTTATAGATTTAGGCGTTGCTGGTGATAAAGCTAAATATGTAATGGAAACGTCAGACATGAGAACAACTGAAGCTGATGTTTTAGGTGATGCTTTTACGCAAAATGAACGTGGCATTGTTACTGAATCAGCAATTAAAATTTATTATGCTTTAAAAACAAAAGACTTTGATGAGTTTGATACTGACCTGTATGAAAAAGCGCTTAAATTAGCTGCTGGACAACAAGGCGAGTATGGAGGTATTGTTGAATATAAAGGAGTAAAACATGCTATACCTTCCAACATTAAACGTGATGATTTTGAAGATAATTTATTTAGATTTGCAACAATAGAGGATATTGAAGCAAACCTAGTAGATCGTGATGGTAATAATATAGAAAATATAGGACGTGGTAGTCAGCCATATTCTTATGATCAATTTGTTACTAGCAACCTTAAATTTGTTGATAACACCAAAGCTATGTTGTCTGGCGAAATATTTAGATTGTTTGGCAACGAAGAATTAGCTTTTGGTGATCCAGACGGCAATCCAATTTACATCGACATGGCTAATTTATATGAATTAATTTTAGCTAAAAATCCAGGGCTTGATGAGTATGCAAGCAAGAGATTTGATAATAGAGATATAATGCCAGAGGTTGAAACCATTAGGCTCATGCAGTAATGGGAAAGTTTATATCAGACTACTCAAAGCAATTAACTGAGGCGCAAACCTTGCCCGCTGGTGAGGCTGACCAGTTTGATGCGTTTTATGATGATCAATATTTTTTAAATCGATCTGATTCTGAATACCAAATTAATCAAAAAATTTTACAGCCTATTGTAGATGAGATTTATAAAGTTACAGGTAAAAAGTTTGCTAATCCAGCCTATCATCTTGATGCGCCAACAGCCTCTATGGGCGGTGAGGCAGACATTTATTCTAGTATTGCTGGATATGACGTTCCCGATCCGTATGATGGCCTGAGCCAAACAGAACGATTTGATAAAGACATAGACGCTATTGTTTCTTTTGTAGGGGAAAATTTAGATTTATTTGATCCAGAATCAGAAGTGCGTGATTTTACGCCAATGAAACTACAGCAAATGCTTGTAGCTGAAGCCAATAAGATTAGAGAAAATACACTGTATGCTGAAGAAAGAACGCACGGCTGGGGCGATTGGTTTGCATCAATGGGAGGTAGTTTTGGTGCGGCTGCAACTGATCCTGCTAACGTAGGGGCTGTGCTTGCATCAATCCCGTTTCAAGCTACTTACGGCTCAGGCATGCTTTCTAGATTGCTTATTGATGTAGCTGCTGGTGTAGGAGCTGAAGCATATATACAAGATGATGTTAAAGATTTATATAAACAATTAGGCATAGACTATGGCGATACACAATATAGAGATAACCTTGTAGCTGCTGGAGGCGGTTCATTTGCTTTAGGGCTGCTTATGGAGACACTTATTAAATTGCCTGGCGCATCTAATGTATTAAAGAAAAACATTATTAATAAGTTATCTGAGTATAAATCTAAGCAAGTGTCTGATGAGGTTGGTAATCCAAAAATAATAGCATCAAAAGACAATGCTGATGCTGATAGTGGAGTATTACTCGATGACGTTAATAATGCAACGCTTGAGCATAATGTTAATGCTAACGATCCTAATGATGCAAGCTTTATTGCTAAATTAAACAAAGCCAAAGAGGCGGTTGCTAATGATGATTTTTCAAAACTACCTAAAGACGAACAGGTTAAAATTTTAGACGAGCTGTATCACGACCAGCATCATATGCAAATCGCTATTGTTGAGCCTGATGATATTGAGATAGATGCTAAGACATTTCAGTTTAAAGGTGGCGCTGATGAGTTGGGCATGCTAGAAACACTTAAGGGTGTGCAAGAGTGGAATCAAGCCTTTGCTGGTATTGCTGTATTATACAAAAATGAAAAAGGAAAATATGTTGTAGCCGATGGACATCAACGCGTTAATTTAGCTAAGCGACTTAAAGGTGATAAAAATTATAAAGGGCCAAAACCTAAAATTATAGCAATGGTTTATGACGCTAAAGATGGATTTCAAGTTAATACTGTTAGAACATTAGCTGCTGCCAAGAATATTGCAGAAGGATCAGGCACAGCAGTTGATGCTGCTAAAGTATTTAAAATGAATCCAGATACTTTAAATAGAATGTTGCCGCCTAAAAGCAAATTAAGACAATATGGTTTAGGCTTAAGCAAGTTATCTGATGATGCGCTTGATATAGTTAATAAAGGATTAGTGCCAGAGCGTTATGCACAGTTTGTAGGAAACTATGTTTCTGGGAGAGATGAGCAGATTGCAGTATTAAACTTGCTTATGAAAACTAAACCTGACAATTTAATAGAAGCTGAAAGCATTGTAGCTCAAGCAGCATTAGCTGGATTTAAAGAAGTAGATCAAGCTGGATTGTTTGCGGACGATATGATTGCTGAAACTTTATTTAAGGAAAGATCAAAGATATTGTCTAGCACATTATCAAGCATGAACGCTAATAAAAAAGTATTAACAACTTTAGTTAATGATTCAGATTTAATTGAAAAGTTTGGCAACAAACTTGATAAACTTAACAATGCACAACGAAAGGATTTATATGGCCAAATCATCGAAACGATCAAATACAACGCAAACCATGCTGGAGACATCGCCGATGACCTTACAGCAATTTCCAGAAAATTCGCTAGAGGAGAGATCGACCTCGCGCAAGGAATTAAAGAATTTCAACGGGCTGTCCAAGAGCGAATTTCATCAAGCGCTTACACTAGGTTATCAGCTAGCCAACTTGGATTCGCTGATGATGTTGCGACGACGAATAATTCAGCATCAAAATACGCAGACCAAAATGGCCCAGAACAGCTCGCCAAATATGACAACACCACAGACGGAAGTCTAGATGCAGAGATAGAAGCATTAGCTACTGACGTTAAAGACCAGTTTGATGAATTAGAATCAAGTGGGTATGAAAATATTAAACAAGAAAAAATGTTTGTAGAAACCTCTGCTGATGGCGTAGTTATATCGCAAAAATCATTTGATGATATGGTTAAAGATTTAGATGGTGACGAAAAAGCTATTAAAGAACTTAAGGATTGTTAATGAAAAATTTTGATTGCATAACTAATAACAGTAAATTTAGTGATGAAGAAAAGGCTCAAGGCCAAGAGCTTTATCAACAATATTTACTGAAGTTTGGTGGTGCAACTGACCAAGCTGTTGAGGCTACAGAAAAAGCATTAACTGTTATGCAAAAAATTAAGAAGGCAGATAACTTAAGGGCTGCTAAAGTTTTTGCAACCAGGCTTCTTGATATTGAAAAGTTTGTTGAAGGTAATGGTCGTTGGGGCGATGGCATTTTAAACCTTATTGCTCCTGATCCTCAAGGATATATGAGGCATCTTAATCTAGAAAATTATGCAGAAGCTATCCGCAAGCGTGGTATTGGTATGATGAATAAGTTTGTTATGCAATACCGCAAGCGTGGTTTGTTTGGCGCGAGAGGTTCTGGCATGCAAGGTGTTGGCAAAAATAACGTTGACATACAAGACGTTGTCAAAGAAATTTGGGGAATAGAAAGTAAAAATGCTGATGCTAAAATATTAGCGCAAGCATGGAAAGAGGTAGCTGAATTTTTAAGATTAGAAAAAAATAGACAAGGCGCGCATATTCCTAAACTTGAACATTACTTACCACAAACACATTCACAATTAAAGTTGCGCAATCTTAAAGGTGGCGTTGATGAGTGGAAAGAGTTTATTCAGCCATTACTTGCTACTGACCGTATGGTTGATTTTGATACAGGGCAGCCTATTACTCCATTAAAACTTGAAACATTACTCAATGATATTTATGACTCTATCTCTAATGGCGGATATAGTAATCGCAAAGGAGCTTGGTCAAAAACAATGTCACAGCATCGCATCTTACAATTTAAAGATGGCGAGGCATGGTTAAAGTATCATAATAAATTTGGTGATGGCGATATTACTATTAGTATGATTAATTATATTGACCAAATGTCACGTGATATTGCAGAGTTACATATCTTAGGGCCTAAGCCACAACAGACACTCAATATGTTAGTTAGCAAAATGAACGATGCTCACAGAAAAGATGGTACAGTTAAAACTACTCCACTCACAAATATTCAAAACCATTATGACGTATTTAAACGCAGACAATTATTAACTGATCATCAATTATTTGCAGACATTGCAAGTGCAACTCGAAATACTTTTACAGCCGTTTATCTTGGTGGCGCTGTGTTATCAGCGCTAGGTGATTTTAATACACAAATGAATACCGCTATGCGTGTCGGTATGAAGCAAAAATCAGCCATATCAAGACACATTAAAAACATATTTAAGTTTGTTGGCGCTGAAGATAGAAAACAATTTTTGCTTGAAAGCGGTGTGATCTTTGACAACATGCTTGATTTTGCTCAAAAAAAAGCCAAGTTTGCTGGTGAGGTAGCTGGCCCAGCTTGGTCGCAAATATTGTCTGATGTTGTAATTAGAGCTTCTGGACTATCAGCATTTACTGATGGTGGGCGCGCTGCATTTGCTCAAGAGTTTATGATTTATGCTGGCAAACAATTAGGTAAATCTTTTGATGAGCTTGATCCCATGTTTCAGCAAACATTAAAAACTTATGGTTTAGATAAAAATTGGGGTGTTATAAGTCAGGCCAAAACAAAAGAGTTTCAAGGATTAAAATATTTACGCTATAAAGAAATTGATGAGCTTGATATGGATATTGGCACGCGCTACCTACAGATGATAAGCAACTTACAAAATGATGCTGTTATCGTAGGTAATATTAAAACGACAGCCAAAATGTATGGCGCAGAACCTAGGGGAACGATTGGAGGCGAGCTAACAAGAACTGCATTTATGTTTAAAAACTTTTCTGTATCAGTCGTCATTCAATATCTATACAGATTATTTAAAGAGGCTACTCCAAGAACTAAACACTTTGGTATGGAGTTTGGACATAATGCGGCTAAGGCTATTAATGTTACTAAATTTATTGGCATGGCAACAATGCTTGGGGCTATATCAGAGCAGCTTCATAACTTAGCAAGAGGTCGTGATCCAGAAGATATGACTAATGCTGAGTTTTGGGGAAAAGCATTTACGCGTGGTGGCGGCGTAGGTTTCTTAGGTGATATATTTACTAACACAGTTCAAGGGTATGGCACAAATATTTTTGGCCCAGGTTTTGATGCTACAACAGATGTTATGGGTTTAACTTTTGGCAACTTATATGATATGGCTCATGGTGAAGATACAAACTTTAGCTATGAACTATATTCATTGTTAAGAAAATATACTCCTGGACAAACATTATGGTATGGACACTTAGCATTTAATAGGCTAGGGCTAGAACAATTAGCTATAGCTATTGATCCTAACCTTAAGGGGGCTATAAAACGCAATGCAAGACGTAGGGAAAGAAGAAATAAGCAGAAATATTGGTGGAGTCCAGGACGAACATTACCTAAACGCGCTCCAGACTTAGAAGCATTGACACCAGATTAATTATAAAGTAAAAACATTATAGAGGAAAATTATGGCTATAGACATCTCATCAACCACTAGACGTATAGTATACACAGGCTCATCAGGTGTAGGCCCATATGCATTTGCATTTGAGGTGCTTGCACAAACTGATATTGCTGTTTATTTTAATACAACTGAACTGACACTTACGACAGACTATACTGTTACCATCAATGGTGATGGCACAGGTTCTGTCACGATTGTTGTAGGCACTAATGTTCCTAGCACACCTACTGCTTCTGATCGTATTACCATTATTGGTGATAGAACTATTGAGAGATCAACAGACTTTACTACTGGTGGCCCACTCTTTGCTACCTCTCTTAATGATGAATTTGATAGTCAAACTATTTTTGTTCAGCAAGTACAAGAACAAGCTGATCGATCATTACGCGCGCCTAATACTGATCCAACCACAGTTGACATGGTTTTACCTGTTAATACAACACGTGCGAATAAATTTTTATCATTTGATTCTGATGGTAATCCAACAGCTGTGCAGAGTGTGGGTAACTGGCGTGGTGATTGGGCAGCAAGCACAGCTTATGTTCAATTAGATATTGTTAAAGATACAACCAATGACAACATTTATATTTGTTTAACATCACATACATCATCAGGTTCATTACCACTTACAAGTAATGCTGATTACGCTAAATGGGATTTAGTTGTAGACGCAGCTTCTGCGGCTTCTTCAGCTTCTGCTGCCGCTTCAAGTGCAACTGCCGCTGCATCAAGTGCTACCGCTGCCGCTACGAGCGCAACCTCTGCATCAACCTCAGCAAGCAATGCTGCAACGAGTGCTACAACGGCTACTACACAAGCAAGTGCTGCGTCATCAAGCGCATCGTCTGCTTCAACCTCAGCCACAAATGCATCTACCTCAGCAAGTGCTGCGGCTACAAGTGCAAGCAATGCATCAACAAGTGCAACGGCTGCTGCTTCATCAGCAACCTCTGCGGGGTCAAGTGCAACTTCTGCGGCTACCTACGCAAGTGATGCTTCCAATAGCGCAACGGCTGCTGCTGCCTCATATGATGATTTTGATGACAGATATTTAGGACAGAAAAGTTCAGCGCCAACTGTTGATAATGATGGCGATGCTCTCGTTACAGGTGCATTGTATTTTAATACTGTTGCTAATGATATGTATGTTTATACAGGATCAACTTGGCTAACTGTTTCTAACTCAACATCTTCTTCTGCTGCTGCTGCATCAGCTGCCGCTGCTGCTGCTAGTTATGACTCATTTGATGATCGTTATCTAGGAGCTAAGGCTTCTGCACCCGCTACAGATAATGATGGTGATGCATTACTCACAGGTGCTTTATATTGGAACACAACAGGTGATCAACTTTATGTATGGACAGGTAGTGCATGGGACGCAGCTGCTTTTACTGCATCTGGTGCGGTAACCTCATTCAATACTAGAACAGGTGCAGTCACTTTATCTGCTGCTGACGTGAATACAGCTCTTGGATCAGATGCTGTACTTGATTCAGACATTGGTTCAACAGTCCAAGCATACGATGCAGACACAGCAAAACTAGATGTCGTACAAACATTTACCGCAGCACAAACATTCTCTACAGATGCCACCATCAACGGACTCACTGTAGGTAAAGGTGCAAGCAGCTTATCTAATAATACAGGTTTAGGTATTAATGCACTATTAAGCATAACTACTGGAAATGACCAAACAGCACTTGGTGCTAATGCTTTAAGAAACACTACAACAGGATATTGGAACACTGCTGTTGGAAAATCATCTATGTTTAATAATATTTCAGGTCTTGAAAATACCGCTGTTGGCAGACATTCTTTATTTTCAAATACTACAGGAAGCAATAATGTAGCTGTTGGTATGCAAGCATTAACAAGTAACACCATTGCATCTAACAACACAGCTGTTGGTTATCAGTCATTGTATAGTAATACGACTGGTACAAATAGTACCGCTGTTGGTTATAAAGCATTATATTCAGATACAAGTGCTGGATACAATACTGCTGTAGGATTCCACTCTTTATTAAACAACACAGCTCCAAACAACACTGCACTTGGTCAAGGCTCTGGTCAAGACAATACATCAGGAACGCAGAATGTATTTATAGGTCGTAGTGCAGCTCAATCAAACACAACAGGCTCATATAACACCGCATTAGGATACACTGCACTCTACTCCAACACCACTGGTAATTATAATACAGCATTAGGTAGAGAAGCCCTCTACTCCAACACCACTGCATTTAATAATACTGCTGTTGGGTATCAAGCGTTATATGATAATCAAACAGGAGCAAGACTTACAGCTGTAGGTTATCAAGCATTGGCAAATTCTACAACTAATGACAACACTGCTGTTGGATATAATGCTGGAGTATTAGTTACATCAGGCTCAAGTAATACAGCAGTTGGTTCTGAGGCGTTAAGCTCTGCTACAACTGGAGGAGCAAACACAGCTGTTGGTAAACAAGCATTAGCAGCTAATACAGCTGATAATAATACAGCAGTGGGTTTTGAAGCGATGCTTTCTAATACAAGTGGCAATAATAATGTAGCTATAGGTCGTGAAGCACTAGAATCTAACACTACTGGATATGAAAACACAGCTGTAGGTTATCAATCTTTATCTAGCAATACAGTTGGATTTAACAATACAGCCATTGGGAATAGAGCATTAGAAGATAATACAGGTGGTGACTCTAATGTTGCTATCGGTAATGTTGCTTTAGCAGATAATGTCTCTAGTGATTTTAATGTAGCCGTTGGTCATTACGCACTACGACTTACAACTGGTGAACGTAATGTGGCTATAGGTCATCGAGCTGGTTATTCTTATACTAACAACCAAATGGTTGCTATAGGTTATGGTGCTGGTGAAGATTCAACCACAGGTTTATATGGTCATTTTATTGGTTATCTTGCTGGACATAATAATACGACAGGTAACTACAACACAGCAGTTGGTCGTGCCGCATTAACATCTAATACTACAGGCGGTTCTAATGTAGCTGTTGGTTATAACGCCCTCTACTTTAACACCACTGCAGATGATAATTCAGCTGTTGGCTACCAAGCCCTATATAATAATACTGGAATAAGAAACACTGCTTTAGGTAAACAAGCCCTTTACTCCAACACCACTGCAAATTATAACACAGCAGTGGGTTATCAGGCATTGTATGATAATACTGCAGAAAACAATTGTGCTGTGGGTATGGCTGCTGGACAAAACAACACTACAGGCGAATCAAATACATTTATAGGGCCTCTTGAAAGCGGTGCTGGATATGCTGTTGGTCATAGTAATACAACAGGTGGTAGATTAACATTTATTGGTGCTGGAGCTGGTTCAAGAAACACGACTGGTAGTCACAACCTTGCTATTGGCTACAGAGCTTTATATCTTAATACAACTGGACAAAGATTAGTAGCAATAGGTACTAGCTCATTACAAAGTTTTAATAATACAGGCTCTGCAATTGTATGGAATACTGCTGTTGGATATGATTCATTAAAAAACAACACCACAGGAATTCAGAATATGGCTTTTGGTGGGAATACTATGCCAAGTGTTACCACAGGTCAATATAATATTGCTCTGGGGCAGTCAGCTGGTAGTACATTAACCACTGGTAGTTTTAATACTTATGTTGGGTATGGTGCTGCAGCATCTGGCTCTGGTGTTACTGGGGAATTTATGCTAAGTGCTGCTAATGGTGGCGCAGGTAAAGGTTCTAATACAGGATATATTGTTGCTGGTGGTACTGGCGGTAGTGTTTATCAAGGTAACAATTCATCATCATGGGCTACTGTATCTGATAGAAGGCTCAAGAAAAACATTGTAGATAATAATACTGGTCTTGATGCAATTAAACAAGTACAAGTTAAAAACTTTGAATATAGAACTAAAGATGAAGTTACAGACTTGCCTAAGGAAAGTGTAATTGATAAACAAGGCACACAGCTTGGTGTGATTGCTCAAGAGATACAAGAAGTTTTACCTGATATGGTAAAAGAAGAAACTACTGGTGCATTACGAGTAGACCCAGACAACATGACTTGGTATCTAGTCAATGCTGTCAAAGAACTCTCTGCGAAAGTAGAGGCTTTACAAACTGAAATCAATGCTATAAAAGGAGAATAAACATGGCAGAAGATAATGTAGTATTAGACGTACCTAGTGCAGAGGAAATTGCACAACACTATACAGCAATGGGACACTCTGTTGATTTAATTAACGATGTGATTGCTGGTAATGCAATGACTGAAGAATCATCAGAGGAAAAACAAGATTGTGTTGATCGCAATGTTGCACACCTCAAGATTATGTTAGCAAAAGACTATTGGACTAGCGAAGATATGACTGCTGCTAACGCTGCTGTAACTGCTGGAGAAGCATACACAGCATAACTTTAATTTTACATAAGGAAACTATCATGGCTAAAAACAAAAAAGAAACCAATGATAATAAAAACGTGATTACCATTGACGAACAAGAATATAACATTGACAACTTCAATCAAGAACAGGTCATACTGCTTAATCATGTTGCTGATCTAGAACGCAAGATTGGACAGATGGCCTTCAACTTAGACCAGCTACATGCTGGCAAAGAAATATTTGTTACACGACTTAAAACATCTTTAACCCAAGACGAAAAAGTTTTGGCTAGCTAGGAATGACTATGACTCCGCATGAAGAATTAGTGGCCCACGAAAAGCTTTGTGCGGAGCGCTATAGCACAATACATAAACGCCTTGATCGCATCGAGACAATGCTTAACAAACTAATATGGGGAATCATGGCTGGCTTCGGTGCTATCGTGGTAGCCGTAGTCATGTCAACATTACATTTATAATGGAGGAAGAACATGGAAATAATACTAGCGTTGATAGGCTTAATAATTCTGACCCTATTGATCGCATACGTAGCGACAGAGTACGAAAAGATATGGAATTGGATATGGAAAAAAACAAAAAGCCTCGTCCATCGATGCGTCGTATTGTTACAGACTGTTGTTAAGAAATTTTTTTCATGGTTTATGAGGTTATAGTTGTTCAATGATGACTATTCTACAACATATTATTCCTATCGCACTTGGCTTCTTTGCCAAACTATTAGCGATTAAATCTCAGCAAGCACACGATCAAAACAAATTAATGCTAGAAGTATTGGCTGCTAAAGAAGGTTCTTTAAAAAGCGCACGTGAACAATCTAACAATGAATCACCTATGGCTGCATGGAATCGTAGGATTCTGATGCTGATTATACTTGCACTCGTGGCTATCTATCCTATTGCTGGACTTATTGGTATTGATACAGTTGTAGAAGTTAAAGAAGAACCTACTTCATTCTTGTTTGGTTTGTTTGAGTTTGGTGGAGGCTCAACTTTTCAAACAGTTAAAGGCTTGTTTAAGTTCGAGGAAATATTCCAATGGGCTACCATGATTGTTGAATTTTATTTTGGTGGTCAGCTTGCTAAAGGCCGTTAATGTATTACTTGTATTACAAAAGGAATAATTATGCTTATTGAGTTTATTTTAATAGTAAGTAATGTAACAGCGTTCGGCACTCATGAAACTATTGAGGGTTCTTTTAGTACCTGTACTGAAGCCGCAACATTCTACGAAACTTTTTATCGTGGCAAAGATAAGTATGATGGCTATCGCTGCATCAACAAAAGCTTGTTGCAGAAAGACAATCTATGATATAAAATCCATATTACATTAATTATATGGAATTGAATATGAAATACAAAAAAGTATTAGTCATATCTGATCTCCACATTCCCTACCATCACAGACACGCTTTTGATTTTCTTAAGGCACTTAAAAATAAATATAAGCCAGACCTCGTTATCAATATTGGTGATGAATTAGATCAGCACGCAATCAGCATGCACGATTCTAATCCAGACTTAATGTCTGCGGGTGACGAGCTAAGAGCGTCACGTGTTTATATAAAAGAACTAGAAAAAATCTTTCCTAAAATGATATTGGTTCATAGCAATCACTCGTCCCTAGTATATAGGCGCGCACTTAAATATGGCTTGCCCAAAGATTATTTGCGTTCTTATAATGAGTTTTTATCTGTTGGCCCTGGCTGGCAATGGGTAGATGATGTCACCATTACTTTGTCAGATAATACTCGGTGCTTCTTTACGCACGGCATGTCAGCTGATGTATTACGTTTGTCTATGCAAATGGGTATGCACGTTGTTCAAGGGCATTATCATTCAAAGTTTAGTATCGCTTATTTTAGTAACCCCGACTCTTTAATCTGGTCAATGCAAGTTGGATGTTTAACTGCACAAAAGTCTATGGCTTTTGATTATGCCAAGAATTTTAAAAACAGATTCATTGTTGGCTGTGGTATGATCATAGATGGACAGCCAAAGTTAATGCCCATGGTATTAAAGGACGGTGGAGATTGGATAAAAAAACTGGTTTAACTGAGCTTAATTTTGAACAGGCCGAAATGCTTGATCGCTTGATTGGCTCAAAAATTTATAACATTGAGATTATTGAGGACGGTGAGCAGTCTATGGTTAAAATTATTTTAGATGGCGACGAAGATAAATTTATACTCATACATGCTGAGGGAATGAACATGTATGTTATCGAGCCAAAACCAAAACAACTGCATTAAAATGCCACTCGAATATGTATTAATAGTTATGATGGGTGGCAACCCATTATATGTGGGTACATTCCTAAATTGTGAAGTTGCAAATGCTTATGCTGATGAAAATTTATTAGATGATACTTACAGAATTTGCCTTCATCAAAATTATATTAACCTTCCTCCCGACCATAAACACAAATATATCTTTTATGACTATCATAAGACAGAATTACAGGTTGGAATAGAAAAACGACCTCATATAACGCTCTCTGTTGCACGATCTCAAGGTAGGTAAGGGGTAGGTATCAAAAAGTTTAAAGTCTTCACCACGAGGCTTGCACGTATTAGAACGGCGGTTCGCCATAAATGGCTGTAAATTCTTCATTTGATAGAGGCTTGACTTCCTCAATAGTACAATCAGGTTTGTTTTTGATAAAATCTTGTGCGTTATCGAGCGTTGAAAAAGATCGAAGGCAATCTCCAAAGCCGTCAAATACTACATAATTATGGTCAGGGTGAATCATTAGTCTCAACTCATACAAATACGTATTTATATTATTATTATTTAGCATACACTACAATCTTGACAAATAATTTTTTTAGGAGATTAAACATGTGGACTACACCATCAGCAACTGAAATGCGTTTTGGTTTTGAAGTAACTATGTACGTTATGAACAAATAAGAAAGTGGGCTTATGCCCACTCTCTCTTTTTCTTCGGTAATTTTTTTGCTTGTTCAGCCAGGGCTTTAAATTCATTTTCACCCATATGATCGCGCAATTTCTTTAACATATAATCATGGTCAATATCAAGTAGCTTTTCCGCAAATTCTCTTATGCGTACTTCATATGGACGTGTTTCAAACATTAGCCACCAAAGTGCAGACAGCCTTGTTATTAAAGGTGAACTATCTAAGATAACATCACTCATAGCACGCATGAATACAGCTAAAAAAATACGACTTTCAATGTGGTGTTGTTTGACTATATCAACATCAATGTCAAATAATTCAAGGCGATTAAATATTTGTTGAACAGCATTACTCTCATTGTTCAGATTCATTTTCAATATCCTTATCTAATTGTTTTATCGTTTTCTCAACCAAGTTAGTAATCAAACCGTTTTGATACGCTTGTAATTTTTCACGTGTTGGCTTGTTTGCCAATAAAAACTTCGTTAAGTATTCTTTTTTTTGACTTGCCAATTTATTAGGCTTGTCTCGAACTGCTCGAACAATCTGTTCATATTTAGCTATGAACTTATGATCCTCTGCGAACACTTCAGTTACTCCGCCTGGCAGAATCAGGCTGTATTCTTTTTTGTTTTTACCGCTTGCTCTGCCATGTTGCCATCGTCATCTTCGGGCGCGATTGCGCAAGCGCTCATCAAACTATAACGACGCGCATAGGTTAAAGCCGAGCCATAACCTTGTGGTGTTTGTTTATCGGCGGGAACATGAATGACCCCGCCACTTATTGTTTCCCCCGACGTGTGTATAAAAATTGTTTCAACACGAATGCCTGTATCACAATCAAGAGTTTTTTGAATTAACGCTATGCCATTATCATTGAGTGCATCAATAACCGCCTCGATTGAACCTTGTAAAGATACATATCGATTGTGATAATGTGGATTGGTGCTATCTGTTAGCGCGGGTGCAAAATCTTTTTGGGCTTGCACAAAAGCTTTAGCAATATTTTCCATTATTAAATCTCCTTAACTTTAAGTGTTTTATTTCTAATTGTATAACCTTCTTTAGCGGGAATTTCTTTTGCGGGTTGTGGTTTATAACTGCGACTTCCCCACTCGACCAAACACTTCCCCGCTTTTGCATACTTAGCCTCTTTCATCTGAGCCATAATCTTAGACTCTAAAACGCTTTTATAATCATTTAGTTGGCGTATATCTTGATTAGTTTCAAGCAATGCGCGAACGTCATTTTCAATCTGAGGTAGTTCTACGGTTTTATCATATACTTCATCATAAATCGCAGCAGCCTCGCGTGGGCTTGTTATGTCATACCACTCAATTTCCTGGTTACGTTTGTATTTTTCTATTCGACGCGCAAAATCTTCAGCTATTTCTTTAATGCGCTCAAGCATGTCGGATTCAGGCTTGTAAATAAATAAGCGCATAATTGTGCCACGATACAAAACACAAATTGCACCCCAACTGCTGTTAGTGCATGCCATTTGCGCTTGCAGTTGATACACGCCACGATAGGGTGCGGGTTCATACTCTGCCTCGCTCCCCGTAACCTTGATCTCTAAACAACCCTCACCGTCAAGAACGATAGGCTTGTCATCATTCATAACAATAATGCCTTTATCAATGTCGGTGTATTGTTCTCGACCGTCACCCATAACGGTCGCGTCAAGGGATACAGCTAAAGGCCAATCCTTGTGAAATACAGCCTTCTCATGCTTGGTTCTTGGATTACCTAGCCCTAATCGAACTGAGGCTTGTTGTGCTATGACGGGTTCAAGGGTGTTGCCCCAATTCATAGCCTCGTTTGGATTAATGCCTTGAGGTGTGTTGCCATTGACGTAATCGATCGCCTCTTGCAGAACCTCGTTAGCACTCTTAAATATATTTAGCCCGAACATGGCGGGCAGATTACTGCCCGTCATAATGTCGTATGGCGTTACTTTACCTACCATAATTTGCTTGCTCCTTGTTAATTTCGTTGAAAATATTAAAAGCCTTGCGTTCTTCGCTTGCGTTGAAAAGAATTTCGCTAACAAATGTCGGCTCTTTGTTGATATGATTATCAACTGACTTTACGTCTGTTTCATCATAAGTTTGCATATCAAAATGCTCGAGCGCCTCGTCAGCGCCCTCCGCATTGATGTCTATATAGCTTTCGCTATAAGTTCTGAAAAATATTCGATACGTTTTCATGGTGTTACCTCCAATTCGTTAAAATTAATAGCGTGTTTAATTGTGTCCTCAATAACAAAATAAAGGTTTGACCCTTTTTCTGTATCAGTTGAGCCTGAGCCGTCGGGATAATCCACAACGCATTGAGGTGTGATGCCTAGTTCCTCGATCACCGCACAATAAACCGTGTCAGCGATTTCAAAAACTTGATCTTGGGTTAATAAATTAGACATAAAAAATACTCCTTAATGAGTTATAAAAAATATTGGCAGACTATCCAACAGCCCACCACCAGTGAGATAAGTTCAAGATCAGTCATATAATTCACCAACTACTTGAATAATGAAAGTCAAAATTAGCGAGTTGAGGGCGCGATAAAATATCGTGTATGAGATTACTTGTCTCAGCAAGTGAAGCCCAATAATAATTATCTTCAACGGTA
>Ga0208644_1000945_pt1 | contig 25439 bp, 47 predicted proteins | sample VirMetDEL_Nov_18_FD_184517 | JGI IMG/M metagenome (GOLD analysis project Ga0208644, IMG submission 184517) | Aqueous microbial communities from the Delaware River and Bay under freshwater to marine salinity gradient to study organic matter... | ecosystem: Environmental > Aquatic > Marine >...
GCAAGGGCTGTCTCCTCGATACCAAGTTTGCTAAGTAGCGCATGGCGCTTTGTTCTTTCCTCTTCGATTGCCTCACTTAGTATCTCCTTATCAAGCACCAGCACAGGGTTAATAAACATCTTCAAGGTCATGTCGATAAGCCGTAACTCTTTGGCAGGGTAGCCACTTATCAATCGCTTAAAGACTTCCTCGCACAAGAACGTATCGTGCTTACAGTAGTCAGCCAGTTCTTTCTCTACCTCTGGCGGTAACTCGATCAGACCGTCTGTGCCGTGAACTGCGTTACCTTTGGGCGGTAGCTCAAACTCATTAGCCAGTTGCGCTAGCCCGTTGCCAGCATCCACACCACGCAGGGCACGAGCCATTGACAGCGAGTCGAATACGAAGCACGGCTTGACACCGTAGACCCACGACAGTATCGACACATCGAACTGGGCATTATGCGCAAGCACCGCAGTCTCTGACCAGTCAATCGCATCGACGTACGCCTGTAACCTATCGTGCGTTACCCACTCGGTGTTATCAACGCCGTAGTCTTTGAAGCACGCACCGAACGCTTTGAACTCGTTGTTGCGAATGTACTGCTCAGTTGTCAGCTTTGATAGCGTGTAGTGTTTGCGATCCCACCTAGTCTCAAAGTCGATGACCAGTATGCGCTTGTATGGCGGCTTTGACATATTCAATGTTCTCCTCATTTACAACGATTGCTACACCGCCAGCTTTACGAATCTTTTCAAGCTCACGTTCTTGAAGGGCAGTTGTCTTGTTACTACCCGCTTTACACTCAACGGCAAAGAAAAAACCTTTGTAGCACCCAATGATGTCAGGCACCCCAGCACGACCAAATCCCCCCATCAGGGGAAAGAAATGATAGGCGCCCAACTCATCGAGTATGGCTTTGACCTTGCGCTTTACCTTGGCTTCAGGCGTCACAGCAGTGCCTCACCTAGACCAGACAAATTTTTCAGCTTCTTTGGTTTCTTCTTCGTTTTCGGGTGAAAGGCCGAGTACACATGCGGCCCGTATAGTTTCGAGGCTTGTTTCCAAATGGACGATTCTGCGTTTGCGCTCGGCAAGTTCTTTTCTAAGTTGTTTGATTTGCTCACGTGCTTCTCCTAGTTGTAAGTCAAGTTCTTGTTCGTCGATGATACTCACTGCACCACCCCCTCAGCCCACACGAGTATGACGCTTGCAGCTCGGACTGTTTTTTTGCTTAGCTCAGTCACTTCATCAAGCTCGCTTTGCGTTAATTTTGCGTTGGCGCATATCTCTTGTAATCTTGTGCTTGCCTTTTTTAGATCGACGACTGCTTGGCCCGGATCGTATAGTTTAGCTTCAACCATTGTCTTGTTCCTTTCTCAAAGTCTCAACAAGTTTTTCTTGATAGTGCAAACCCTTCTGCGCTTCTTGAAGTCGCTCATCTTTATTACCCATGCGCATAATATATTTAAGCGCACCACCTCGGTAATAGCCAATACGTTGCTCAATAGGCCACGTGTCTACAACGTCCCAAGGCTCAACACCCATGCGCTTGTAGTGATCACCACCAAACTGTTTCTCACGCACTGGCACTTTGTAAGGCACACCACTTACGCGCATGGTTTCTTCAGTAATATCTTCAGCGTTCATTTCACCTCCGCAGGTTGTTTGTTGGCCCAGACTTCTAGGCAGGTCTCTTCTAACTCAAAGGATGGGGGGTTCGTTTTAAGGGCATCTTGTTTGCCTTTGTTGTAAGAAGTAATAACCGCAAGCGGGTAAGGCGGCATAGTGGTCTTAACTTTATGTTCTTCCCAACTATCTGCTAATCTCTCGCCAGCCATGATAGTCATACACCCCATCGTATAACCAAGTAGCCATGTCACAACTTTAGATTCGTTCATGCGTGTTCTTCTCCTTTAATTTTTTTTCTACTTCATCGACGATACTGTATACAGCATCATGAAGTTGTGGGTCATCAGATCGCAAAAGACCTATGTGATCGTTAACACAGTCGTAACGTTCTTCTTTTGTAAGCCCCACCCAATGTTTTTCTCTTTCTTTTTTTGCGGCAAGTTCTTCTTCCATTTCTTCTAGCCACTTGGCTAGACGTTTACTTGCCAAACTGTAAAGATTTTTATTAGTGTGCACGCTCATTTCTCCTCCTTCACAATAACATCTTCGGCAGGCATCTCGACAGTCCAGAACGTATGATCGCAGTTCTTACAAACTCTGCGGCGCTTAGTCCATCGAGGGTTTTCTTCAATGACTCTTGTCTCTTCGACTTCAGTTTTCATTTGGCACTTGTGGCATTTCATTAGTAGCTCCTTCCCATGCGTTTAAATACTTAAGACCCTTCTCGGTAATCTCGATCCAAGTCTTACGTTGGTCACGGTCGTTGGGGTGATCGTGCTCTCGCACGAACCCCTTGGCTTTAAGTATGGACAGCTTCTTGTACGTAGTCGCTGGTGCAGAAATCTTATCTTTGTGGCACTCACGAACAAGCGACTCCGTGGGCGTTGGCCCACGAAAGTCACTCAGAACATCAAGCACACAATCGGCACCCATCTCCAAACCAAATTCTTGTTGAAGCTGGTATACACGAATTGGTCGCATCACTACTCCTTAGAAATTAAACTTGTCAGCGATCTCAGCAACCTGCGTACGAATCTCAGTACGGGCACTCGCATGCTTGCGAAGATCATCAATAGCTACGCCGTTAAGAACAGAGCGCAACTGCTTACGTGCGTCTTCAATCAGCGGGTCGTTGGTTAGATTCAACGACTCAAGAAGATCGCACAACTCAACACCGCCCTCGATCAGAGAGTCGTAGATTTTACCCTTACGCTCTTTGCCATCAGGCCCAACCTCAACGTGAAGCTGCTTCATCAACCGCTCAAGGTGCGCTTTGAGGCGCTCACGTGCGTCCTGCATCGCCGCCTCGACACGCTGGTCAGCAAGCGCAGAGAGCTTGGCTTGAAGCTCGGCTTGCGCCTCGTTGCCTACGTCCACCCTGAAGTCACCAGCCTTGGGCACAGGCATGTAGTTGAGGTAGAACCCAAACTTACGAGCGATGGTGTGTGGCTCGGGGTACTCACTGCGGTTGAACATATCACCCAAGGCCATCGCTTGCGCTGTAATCAGCGATGGGTAGACATCGACAAACTCGTTGACCGACTGAGCAAAGTCACTTTCAAACTGCATCATGCGGCTGTTGAACTCGTTGAAGCGTTTGGTTGGTAGCAACCGAGTGCCCGAGTCAGACCAAGGCAAGGTGTTGTCATACACATAGGTACGAGCCGCACCGACTTTCTGATTGATAACCTCTAACTCCTTTCGCCCAGCAAGCAGATGCTTGTTAACACGAGCGGCGTCTTTAGCCGCCGCACCCTTACGTAGAACAACTTCCTCAGAAGTGTTGCGGTCAAGACGGCGAGCCGTCCACTGTGAAGCGCTAAACTCAACGAGCATAGCGCAGGTGTCAATGTTAAATCGTGCCATGATGATTCTCCTTTTCTTTTAATTAAAGTATGCGCAGAACTTCCAAGCGTTTAGTCTTGGGGTTCATTGCCGTGGTCACAGTCCCTCTGCCCCACATTCCAAATGCCGTACTGCAAGCGGCAGACTGCAACGAATACAGAGAGACGAGCGTGCCGTCAGGGTGATGTGCTGGTATCTCAATGCAGTCGCCGATCTGCATGGGTTTGAGAAAGGGTTCAACGTAGCTACGCAGATAGCCTCTCTTATACTTGTACGTGCGTACCTTTTTCTTTGCTTTTGGTTCAGGGGCATTGTCGGAGATAAACTGAATCTCTTCCCACCTACAAGTATGAACATCGGCTGGGTCTTTACGACTCTCAACGACATAGTTGTAGCCAAGGTTAAACAAAATCTTCAACGCGCCGTCTAGCGTACGCATGGACAGCGGGAGAAGCGTTCGTGACTTTTTCCCTGATGGAATACCAGAAGCTCGGCGTTTCTTCTCGGCAAGCTCTGCACTTGGAGTAAGAACACCTCGTCGTTTCTTAGCGTCCTCATGCTCACGCTCGAACAGGTCAAGCTTAAATTGGTTAGTATCAAACTGGTCTTTATCGGTAAGCCCCGCAATAGCGGTAGCAAGTTCACGTGTCATTCTAGTCATGATGAATCTCCTTTTGATTACGAGTGAATACGCAAGGCTTTGCCATGCGCGGGTTGGAAGTGGTCGTTGTCAACAACGCCCCACAATTCGTTGCCACACGCAGGCGTGGGGCAAGCGGGTAGATAACCGTCAGTCAGCCAGATGGCACCAGACGGTTTGTATTGCTTGGATTGAACATAGTCGATAACACATTGTGGAGTTGTGCCGCCACCACCTTTAGGTGCAAGCTGAGTCGCAATGAGATCGTACTGACCACGCTTGAACACTTGCTCACCGCACACCTCGCTGTCCCACCACACGATGCGAACTGTCTCGGGGTTGGACTGACTGCAGATGTTGGCGATCTCACCGAACACAACTGGATAGACGCCATGCATTGAGCCTGATGTGTCGCAGTAGATATGAAGCTCATCCATTGCAATGTCGAAGTGCGTGGGCAGGATAACGCCGAGAGGTAGCATGCGGCGGTTAGGCGGGTTGTAACGAGAGTACTCGTCGCCAGCACAGACTTCTTGCACCCACTCACGCAACGCATTGCGCCAGTCGGTATCACGCTTGCGACCAAGACCAGACAGAGGGTTACCGGCTGAAGTTTTGCCTGCGTTCTTAGCGATACGCTTTTGCACCATTTCACCGTGCGTCAATGCATCGCGCACGCGTTTGGATAACTCATCTTTGTCGAGTCCCTTGGGTGTAGGCATGTGTTCATCGAGTGGCTTAGGAAAACCCCCTTGACCGTCTTCTGGTTTGCCACCGCCATGACCGTCTTCTGGTTTGCCACCACCGTCAGGCGGGGGCTGGTTGCGCAGTAAGTCTTGAAGAATGTCAACGAACGCTCGGTCATAGTACTTGGGGTCGAGCAAAGGCTTAGGCTCGTCGGGATACTCCATGAACTTATGCTCGGGGTCAGTCTGTTCGATAAACGCATTGACCACATAGTCCATCGCTACGTTAGAAAGGTCAGGGTACTTCTCGCAGATGTCGGTGTACTCAGAACAATGGCGCAACGATTTGTGCAACGTCTCGTGCAACTGCACGAAGCGCAACTGCTTACGGTTGAGTGACATCACGAACGCCTCACCGTAGTAAACGTCAACGCCATTGGTGCCTGCTGTTGGTAAGTCAGGCACAACGTGGATCTCACCCATGGTCACAAGGCCCGACAGAATACTGAAGTCGATGTGATCCATAATGTCGATGTTGACAGCGGCGATGCGCTGTCGAGGGGTCATGGTGTCCCATGTCGTTTGTGCTTTAGTCATGATTGACTCTCCTTTCGTTTTTGTTTATCAAACTTTGTAATAGATTTTGTTGTCACGAAGCATTGCCCCGAACGCCGTCACGCTGACGTAGTGCCCGATGAAAGAAGACTCTGACACCCGTCGAAGAAAGAGACTCTGAAGCTCAGGCTGAAGACGCTGGACATACGTAGTGAACGCCTCGGCATCGTCTCGATCTTGGGTCGCCCCGATCAACTTGAACGCCATCACCTGTTGCGCCACGTTGTTGCGTGGTAGCGGCGCATTGACAGGATCTTCACGCACGAGAGAGACGGCTGGTATCTGCTGACCGAACTTGATGAATGACATCATGACTTCTGCGTATGATTCACCAACCGTACCCGCTAGTGCAACCGCAAGGGTGTGGTCGTCCATGCCACCAGCCTCGTACCCGTCGATAAGATCAGACGCCGCATGCAACGAACGAAGCGAAGCATAGGCATCCTGCGCCTCTTTGGGGTTGTAGATGGCGGGGTTGTCTTTCTTAAGGTCACGCCCCTCGTACTTGCCCCCAGGCTCGTAGTCGAGGAATGAGTCGAACACAAAGTCATGCTCACTCACGCAAGCGATAAGCGTAGCGTTCAGCCCATTAGGCAGAGCGAACTCATTGATCCACTCGTCGCCTGTGGCTTTGCGCATCTTGACCTTAATCAGTCGGTTGCCAAGGTGTGCTTGCAACGAGTCACCCAGACCCTCGTTTGCTAGGTTGGTCGCCATGATAATGATTGACCCATACGGTGCGTAGAACACACCAGCACGACGCTCGTAGCCGATAGGCGCAATCATATTCTTGATGTACTGCGGCACCTTGGCGATCTCGTCGAACATGATGAGGGTTGGCTTCGAGCCATTGATGCCACGCTGGTTGTGCCTACTGATACCCAGCCGCTCGTTGGGCAACTCGGTTGACACGCCACGCTCACGGTCAATGTCCGGCATGAACAGCGAACCGTCAGACAACTGCGTGCAGTCGATAGGCTCAGGCTTGATGAAGTCAGCGAAGTCAGGGTCAGCGCACAGCGCCCTGTGAACAGAGGTCTTGCCGATGCCGTTCTCACCCATGATGAGGACGGTGCGCTTGTGACCGATGGACTTGACGAGGGAAACAACTTGTTTGAATGAAAGAAAGTCTGAATTAGCCATGGTGATTCTCCTTTTGGGTATGTTGTAAAAAGATATTACTACGGTAAAACACCGCCGTCAAACCTTTGACAAGCGGTTTGCCAACTCATCAACCCTTGTTACTAACGTGTTAATGAGATTGTTAGATGCCCCACCCAGCTTCGGTGTGGCGTAACGCCTAGACTTAGGAACGATGTCATGCGCAGGGAACAGCCCATTGTCATCAATCAGGCGTAGGTCATCGGCCTCGGTGAGGTTAAGCGCCGTCATGATGGTGCGCTCGTAGGCTTTGATGAACTGCTCGAACGTAGGCTTGGTCGGCGTAGGTAGTGGGCCGTGGCTATTAGCGTAATGCTTGTGCCACCACGAGGGCTTGAGTGCCCCCTCTGAGTACGCAATGCGTGATGCCAACGTGTCGTACACATCTTCGGCTACGCCAATCAAAGCCTGCGTTAGTTCGTTCGCCTCCTGCGTGTCGATGCCGCTGTGAATCTTGTCGTCAAGCAGGTTCTTGATGGTGCGCCAGTCGGTTGTACCCACAGCCTTGGACGATGAGAACGGTAGCCCCTTGTAGTAGTCAAGTTCCTCACGCTCGGACAGCCTGCCAAACTGCATGAGCATGATGTCTTTGATGACGGTCAACTCTTTGCGCACCCTTGCACGCCTCTCCTTCAAAGGCCCACTGGCAACGGGCGAAGCCAACGGCACCATGAGACTCTGGTCTTCGACTAGCTTACGCCCAGCTTCCATCACGAGGTGCACTGAGAACGGCCTGTCGAACTTGTGGTCAAACCCCCATGCTCGTGCGTAACTTGACGTACTGACCGGCACAGCAACCGTCTTTCCCGTTGTTGTGTCCAACTTGTTGTAGCCATACCAGTAGTGCGCCCCCATGAAGTCGCGTGACGAGATGGTGTTGTGGTAGAGCAGAGACACAACCTCGTCGCCATTGGCAAGCGGCTCCCAATATCTGACCAGCGCGGTTTCGTAGTGCATGAGGTCGTAGAAGTTACGCCCCTGCCACGTGCCGTGCTTCAGTCGATAGTGGTGCTGACTGCGTCTGCGCAGGGGTCGCTCGTCTGACCCCCATATCCCCTTGCGGCTGTTGACGGGTTTGGTTTCATTGAAATGCCGCTCGGCGGCGTGGTAGTTGCGGATACTTGCACAGTCATAAGCTTTGTTTCCATACATGATGATTCTCCTTGTGGTTAGTTAGTCTCGACCTGAGACACAAATTTTTGTGACGGTGTACAACATACAGCCGCCTGTCTCATTGCAGGCTTCATTGTGTAGATGCTCAACGTCGGCAGGTTCCTCACCCACACGCATGAACTCCACCGATATGCCAGCTTCGTCACCAAGTTCTTTGTATTCATCGAACCACTCTTGCGCTTCGCCGTACCACTTGATGTCGTGGAAGGCACTACAGTAGAAAGCAAACCCTGAGTTGTCCCAATACTCGCAGTCACAGAACCGGTCGCCTTCGTTAGCACCCAAGCAATCCTTGACAAGGTCAAGCGTGTTTTTGTTTCTGTACCGCAACAGCATCGCTTGCTTGAACGCTTCGAGCTTGGCTGTCTCACCCGATGTGAGTATGGTCACTTCGCTTCTGTACCCCATGATGATTCTCCTTTTAGTTAACAGCTTCTTGGTTGATGTCGAACTGCTCGGCGATGTGCTCGTCGCTTGTGAGGTACTCGTACTCGTCACGCAGTCGCTTGTAAATCTCATCGGCGTAGTCGCGCACGCTCACCAACGCATCACCCATCATCTCCTCGTAGTACGTATTAAGGTCAGCGTTCTCGACGAGTGTTTTCACACTAGCTCGCGCCATCATGCCGTTGCCACCCACGGGCTTGTCGGCAAACTCTTCGTTGTAGCAGTCACCATGCCAATACGTAGTAGCGCCGTCTAACTGCATGTTCCATGAGTGCACGTGGAGAGAGTTCAGTCTTATGACGTTGGCTTTTGAGTCAACCCAGCCTTGAGCGATTAGCTCAGCCATGATGGTCGCTTTGATGCAGTCGGGTCGGTGTTTCTCCAGCCACGTGACGAGGTCCACGCTGCCTGTCCACGATGCGCCATCGCCTTGAGAATAAAAGCCTGAGAAACATATGTCATCAATGCGGAAACCGTACTGATGCGCGTCCTCTTTGGCGTTGTCGTAAACGTAGTCCCACCATTCGTAGTCAGGCTCGTACTGCCTGCGCACCTCGTCTTTCTCTGTGTCGCTTAGGTCGTTGAACTTCATGGTCTGCCCTCCTATCGTACGAGTTGAACTTCGATGTTGTCGATGGCGTCGTTGACAATTTCTTCCATCTTGTCTTGGATTTCGGAAGACTCGATGACCTGCCTTGCGATTGCATCTACGTCGATGTGATCGTTGAGGTCGTAGTTGCTCAGGTCAAAGTGCCTCTCGATGTAGTCGTCGTCAACAACATTCTCGACAGTCTCGCGCACCTGCTCATCAACTAAGTTAGTCAAGCTGTCACCAAACCTGTCATCGAACCACTTGTCAAACTTGTCGTTACCCAAAGCCAGAGCTGCAAGCTCAGACACGACGACACGCAGGCTCTCAACTTCTCGACGCATGGCGGCGATAGTTCCCTTGAGGTCAATGACCTCAGCCTCGTTGATAGGCTCAGGGGTTTCAGGTGTGTCAATCTGAACAACGCTCCAGTTATGAAGCTCGGTTGTTGTTTCGTTTAGCATTTTTGATTCTCCTTAAATAAATGTTTGCTACACCGTGTAGCAAACTATCCGAACAGCACAAGCACAAACACCAGCAACGCCCAAAAGACAATGAACGCCATTGCCGCAAGCACTAACAGTACAAAGAACTCTTTCCAACTACGGCAGTAAAAGAAATCAAGTAGCCATCTCATCATTCCACTCCTTTCATCGTGTACTCGTAAGAGTAGCTAGGCGCATCGCCCCTACCCGCATTGAACTCGGGGTTGTTCATGATCCACGCCCCAATGTTCTGCATCGCATCGAACAACTGATACTGCCAAATGTCCGACGACTCCACAGTTATCGTCACAGTCACTTCAATCTTCATCAGGTACCTCCTTTCAAATAATCAGCAATAGTCCACACAGGTTGATGCTTGCCATCGAACCCAAACGCTTTCCACTTGTACAACGCAAACGGCACGCACCGCATAGACATAACCTTTGCGTGCTCATCTTTGGCGTCAATCATCTTCCAGTTCCAACCTTTCTCTAGGCGACGAGCGCGTTTCTGCGCCCATGTCCAAGGTTGTGGGTGTTTCTCATGCCAACGGCACACGTTGTTATGGTTGCGGTTGTTTTGTAGCGGCGTTACTTTAGTTGGTTTCATTTCTTCACCTCTCTTTCTAAATAAACATCTGTGTCAAAATCCACGGCTTCGGTGTCGGTGACAAAACCATTACCAATCCTGACCCACGCTAGGTCAATGGCATCCTGCTCACTCTCCGCTTCGACCTCCATGTAGCGGTACTCTTTTGATACCACGCACAACTCATAAGTCTTCATCTCACTAGCCCTCCTTAAATTCATAAACAGTTTTGAAATAGATACGTGCATACCGCTTAAGCACATCTTCATCGGGGAACCTAAGCCTTGCGTAAATCTCCGCATCAAGTTTGGTTTCAAACAAATAACCTTCCTCACAACCCGATACGAACCAAACTTCTTGCGTCGGTACTATGCTTCTCATCGCACTAGCCCTCCTTTGTTGTTGAGTCCGATCAGATCGGCTCGGTTGGTAATCAGAATGTTGTTGCTCTTGTGTAGCGGCGCTACCGTATGCACCACAGGCGGCGCAAGGTGCGCGTGACTGATGCAGTAAGACCTAGAGGGTTGCCCCTCCAGCGCATCGAACCGCGCCTGCGGAAACGGCTTCTTGCAATGTTTGCAGTTAGGCATGACTCACCTCCTCCCATTCAAGTAACTCAAAACTATGCGAATAGTTGCCGAAGTTGTAGTTCGCCATGACCAACTGCTCGATGGCGTACTTATCCAAGCCACGCCCAAGGGCGTAGTCACCCAAGGGTATTGCCCCAGGTATGCCCCTAGACAGGTCATGAAACAGCAACTGATTGTTGGCTTCATCAACTACAGCCACCATGCGCTGACCATGCGCGTCGTACTGACGCCCCGTATTCCATTGAACCTTCTTCATCAAATCACCTCGCTTTCTAATCGGTTGAAGTAATCATCAAGCCATCTGAAAAAGTCTTTGTTCAGAATCTGTGAAAGCGTGTACGCCTTGCGTGTTGCGTGTCGTATCTTCATCACATCACCTCGCTTTCTTTAACCCACTTCAGGTTGAACACGCTAGGAAAAAACTCCCCGCCGTTGACCCACACACGCCCCGTACTAGCAGGTTTATGCGGGGGTCTACCGCCTTTAACTACGTCAGGCTCGCCACGAAAACTTGTGACGCTGGCGCCTACCTTGACTTCTTCGTTTGTTTCTTCGTGCACTAGCACCCAGTCGTTTACTCTCATCACATCACCTCCTATCTAAAACAAACGCCATCTGTGTGTACGGCGTGGGTTCACCATTAATAACCGCGTAGTCTTTGTTGTCGTAATAAACGCCAAGCGACAAGCGCCCGTCCTTAACTGATATGCAGACCTCGGGGTCGTAGTCAGCGCCTTCGTACCGAATACTCACGCCGTTTGGCGATGGCACTACGCTGAAGTTGTTAATGACAGCCTTCTTCAAGCCGCCTTTCTTCTCGTCAAAGTCAACGCTGTTCATTGCTCACCTCGCTTTCTTCAAAAGAACACACTCGGACTTCAGGCGTGACCACGCGACGCTAGCTTGCGCATCGGACTCGTACTGCATCTTTGGGACAGGCTGTCCCAAAGGTTTACCTTCAAATGGTTTAGTCTTTACGCTCAATAAAAGAGCGCATTGACTGTCGGTCAGCGTGGTGCTGGTGTTGCGGTTGCGTTTGTTAGACATGGTTGATTCTCCTTAAATAAAAGTACTGCGTGAAAAGAACTGACACCCGAAGAGCATCAGTCCGTGGCTTTGGGACACAATGTCCCAAACTTGTTAGAGAGAAGTTCTTCCCAATGCTTGGGCGGTCTTCTCCCCTCTTGTTTCAGGCGCTTGAAGATTTTATTGGCGCTCAGAATTTGGCTTAGTCGTTCAGGGTCAGGCGCACGCATCGCACGCTTTTTCTCCCTGTCCAGTTGTTTGTGCATAGACTCGTAGTCGTCAGCGAATCGAGCCTGCCTGTTCTTTAATATGGTTGACCGCTTGCTCACAAGCGCAACCTCTCTCATTCGTGCGAGGGTCTGATCTATCTCCAGCAAAGTCTTGCCCTCGTTCACCATACGTTTGCGTGCCTCGGCTGGTGCGAGCTTCATCACACTTCTCGTGTGGGTTCTTGCACACTCGTTACACACAGCAGACTCGTAATCAAGGCGCATTTTCATGGCTGGATTCTTAGTCCACGCACGAGATTGTGCGAGTGTTGCCCTGCGTTTGAACGCATCGGGCGGTTTGAGTTGGTTACAGCGGATGCATGGCTTCATGATGTCCTCGGTAAAAAGTGTCCACTTGTGTCCTGCGATGTCCACTTTTGTCTGAAGTGTCCAGCTAAGTGGGTCGCTGGAACGCAAGTAAAGACGTAGGGTTTGAGCATGATCGTCCGAACTATAATAGCATTTTTAGAAACAAGCCCGTCAGACAAGAGGAAAGTTGGGGCGAGCAAAAAGTGTCCACAAGTCCAGCCCCCTATAATAATAATTAATAAAAATAAAAATATATATTATAGTAAGGACGCTAAAGTGGACAGCGCTAATAACGGCGCGGGAGTTGAGTGACCCACTTGTGTGTCCAGCCCAGACAAAAGTGGACTATTGTCCAGATTAGACAAGAAGTGGGTCATATCCACAACACGTTGTACACAAGCGTTTGGGACAGGTTGTCCCAAAGCTCAGTCGTCTCGCCCAAGGCGATACTCAAGGGCAGACTTCCACTCACGCTTCTGCACTTGCTCACGCTTGTATCGGGCGCCATGCTTGCGTGGCTTGGGCGTGGTTGTGGATTGCTTGGCTTTGAACTGCACGAGGTCTTTGTAGGTTTTAGACATGGTTGATTCTCCTTAGTAGGTTGGTGATTAAAGGTACTGCTGGTTTTGCCGCTTGAGTAAACGCCAAGCAACGAAGATCGCCCAAGGGCTATAGCCTCGATACAGGCAATACGCTAGCCCAAAGGCACGAAGGTTGTCTCTGATACTGAAGATGCTTCTACGCATGGTAGTTCTCCTAGAAAAGAAAAGGGCGACCGAAGTCGCCCCAAGGTTTGGGACAGCGTGTCCCAAAGGTTTAAGCACGCCCGATGTATTTCATGAGGCGGTCAATCTCAGACTTGTTGAGCTTGCCGAGAATTGAATCGCCTAGCTTCTGCCACTCGGGCTTAGCCTCGGTCTTGCGTGCGCCGCCTCGCTTGCTCTTGACGATGCTGTGGAACTTGGCGATGCATCGGTTCCATTGCTTTTGAGCCGCCTCGTGGCGGTTAGCAGACACAGCTTCCTCGCACGTATAAAACTTCCAGCCAGACTCTTGAAGAACAAAGCACGCGCCATAACGACTAGCGTGTTCTTCTGCTAGTTGCTTAATGAGCGAATCAGGCAAGAAGCCATCCTTGTCGAGCTTCCCCGTTATTGCTTTGTCTAATTCCAACGTGAGTGCAATGAGTTGCCCGTAGATTGAAACGATTGATGTGTTAGTCATGATTGACTCTCCTTAGTAAGTTAAGCGTTTGGGACAGCGTGTCCCAAACACACAAGCGCTACGGGCTTGACACCCGAAGCGGCTGGCTGGGCGAACTCCCAACCAACACTTACATTATAACATAATAGGTATTTTGCCCACCAGCCTGCCGATTGATTTGGCGGTTTTGCAGACCCCACCACGGGGGTATCCCCCTAAATATTGCGGCGATGCAGGGCTAGGCAAGAACAGTGTTTCGTAGCCGCAAATCGCATCTGTCAAATTTTGAGTAAAAAATAACCCCACCCCTACCTCCACGCATAAATAAACAAAAGGAGGGAACGCTATGCTAAAAATATTTGTAAAAATAAAAATAGTCATTGTCAAATCTTAGACACGACTAAGTAAAAAAGCCCCCGCGTGTGCGGGGGAGGGGGAAAGGGCCATGTGACCCTGAGAGGAGAATCAAACACCGGAGCTTGCGTATCCGGCACGTGTAAGTATACACTTCTGTCTACAGAGAACAACTCTGCTTTCGGGAGGAATTACCCGCGTGCTAGAACATTTGGTAAAAGGTAACTACGACCCAACGGTATACGACATGCCGATGGAAAGCTTTTTGCCTTTGGACAAGGCTGACGCCAATGAACTGCTGGAAGCCCAGGTCAATACGACCGACTGGTTAACAGAGTTGGGCGCCAAACCTGACGAAGATGTTGTTACGGATGCACAAGATGCTCAGGCACGGCAGGCGTTCCACGCTCTGACCGCTGACCCTGAAACAGCAAAGCAAGCACTAACTCAAATTACTCTACCACCAGCTATTCAACGACTGGTCAGTATGCTGACTGTCTACGACTGGTCATTTGTTGAGCATGCTAAACAACTGCGCGGCATGGCGGTGGCGAAGATATTGGAAGAAACCGACCACCCTGATGCCCGGATACGCCTCAAAGCACTGGAGATGTTGGGCAAAGTGACTGAGGTTGGCTTATTTACAGACAGGATTGAGATTAAAAAGACCGAGCTTAGTGACATTGAGCTTGACGAGCGCATAAAACAGAAGCTAGAAGTGATACAGAAGACCATTGAGGTAGACGCTACTGAGGTTGAACCTGTCGAAGATGAACAGGTTGACTGACGCTGAACTGCAGGCGCTGCTCAAAAGCATGACGCCTAAGCAAAAACTAGAGTTCTTGGAAGAATTAGAAGAACAGCAGAGGCGGTTGCAGCTACGGCAGGCCCGAGGCGACATGATTTCGTTTGCCAAAGAGGTCTATCCGGGGTTCAAAGAAGGCGCACACCACAGGAAACTGGCGAAAATCTTTGCTGATGTAGCCTCCGGCAAGAAAAAGAGGGTGATTATCAATATTGCCCCTCGTATGGGTAAGTCAGAATTTGCCTCCTATCTGTTTCCAGCATGGTTTTTAGGGCAGTACCCCGAGCAGAAGATTATTATGGCGACCCACACGGCTGGATTGTCAGAAGATTTTGGTCGAAGGGTGCGAAATCTCATCGAAGGAGAGGATTATGCGCAGGTATTCCCCAGCACAAAGGTGGCTGATGATCAGAAAGCAGCAGGTAAGTGGTCCACCAGCGAAGGAGGGCAGTATTATGCCGTGGGTGTTGGCGGCGCACTTGCAGGACGCGGTGCTGATCTGTTTGTTATTGATGATCCACACTCCGAACAGGATATAAAAGCCAATTCCAGGGCGACATTTGACAACGCATGGTCATGGTTTCAGACGGGGCCGCTGCAGCGGTTGATGCCAGGGGGCCGAATTATCGTGGTAATGACACGATGGAGCCTGGTGGACTTGACCGGGCGGCTTCTTAGCTTTCAGGCACGCAACCCCGATGCTGAACCTTGGGAAATTGTTGAATTACCAGCAATTTTGTTTGAGAACACAGAAAGAGAGAAGAGCCTGTGGCCTGAGCAATGGCCCCTGAAGGAACTTAAGTCTAAGAAAGAAGCGATGGACCCCAGGTACTGGAACGCCCAGTACATGCAGCAGCCAACATTAGACTCGGCGGCGTTTATTAAGCGTAGCCATTGGAAGATTTGGGAGCCAGAAGACCCACCCCCGTGCGAATTTATTATTCAATCCTGGGATACGGCGCACGAAGCCAAGACTACGGCTGACTACACAGCCTGCACAACCTGGGGAATCTGGTATAACGAAGAAGAGAATAGCCGACCTAGCATTATTTTGTTAGATGCCTTTAAAGATAGAATGGAATTTCCTGAACTCAAGGAGACGGCGTTCAAGCAGTGGAGAGAGTGGAACCCTGATGCGTTTCTGGTGGAGAAAAAGGCAGCCGGTGCCCCGTTGATACAGGAGCTGCGGCGTATGGGGATACCTGTGGATGAATTTACCCCCAGCCGTGGAAACGATAAGATCGCACGTGTAAACGCAGTTTCTGACCTATTTGCCAGTGGGTGCGTATGGGCGCCAGATACACGATGGGCGCGAGATGTGATCGAAGAAGTCGTAGCGTTTCCGGTAGGTGAGCACGATGACTACGTGGACACCATGACCCAGGCCCTGTTACGCTTTCGCAATGGGGGGTTCATTACGCTGCCAAGCGATGAAGCCGACGAACCAATGTATTTTAGAAGCCGCAAGGCGGCGTACTACTAGGATAGAACGTGTCAACACAAAAACATATGGGAAAAGGCGTGCTGCTTGAGCGTTTAACAGAGCAGCTTCGTACGCAAAAGGGGGCGCCAAAAGACCCAGAGTCAGTAGCGCGTGAGATTCTTATTAAGCGCGGGCACATGACTAAAGACGGCACATATACAGAAGCGGGGCAGAAACGTAATAGTATGACGGCAGAAGAACGCGCTAAAGATCGAGCAGCTAAGAAATCTAAAAAGCCAACATCTGCGTTTAAGTACAACCCCAAGACAAATACAGCGACGCTAAGGAAATCAAGATAATGGCTATTGATAAAGCACTGTACCAAGCCCCTCTAGGGATTGAAGAAGAAGCCCAAGACTTAATGGGTGAGCCTGACATTGAGATCGAGATTGAAGATCCTGAGTCGGTCAAGATTGAAGCCGGTGGCCTAGAGATATTGATTGATCCCGACGCAGAAGGCCCTGACTTTTACAATAATTTGGCAGAAGAGATTGAAGACCCCGCGCTTCAGAGCCTGGGTGATGAGCTGTTAAGTCAAGTAAAAGACGACCTAGACTCACGTAAAGACTGGGAGAAGACATACAAAGAGGGCCTTGTATTGCTTGGCTTGAAGTATGAAGAGCGCACGGAACCGTGGGATGGCGCTTGTGGTGTGTTCCACCCCATGATTACAGAAGCTGTGGTGAGATTCCAGTCGGAAACCATCATGGAGACTTTTCCTGCCCAAGGGCCGGTGAAGACAAAGATTATTGGTAAAGACACACGGGCGAAGGAAGAAGCTGCCCAACGTGTGAAAGATGACATGAACTACGAGCTGACCGAGCGTATGCCGGAGTTTCGTATGGAGCATGAGCGGATGCTGTGGAATCTGCCAGCTACAGGTTCAGCATTTAAGAAAGTCTACTTTGACCCGAGTCTCCAGCGGCAGACATCAGTGTTCGTGCCAGCAGAAGACATTATCGTGGCCTACGGTACCGTAGGGCTGGAGAGTGCTGAGCGTGTTACGCACCGCATGTATAAAACCAGCAATGAGATTCGCAAGTTGCAGGTGGCTGGGTTCTACAGAGACATTGAGCTGGGTGAGCCGACGCAGTCAAAGAACGAGCTGCAAGAGAAGAAAGACAAAGAAAGCGGAATGTCGCCGATTAACGACGACCGCTATGTGCTGTACGAGGTCCATGCCAACCTGGACCTGCCTGGCTACGAGGATATGGACGACGATGAGCCGACAGGCATCGCCATACCGTACGTGGTGACTGTGCTTGAGGGCACGGGCGAGATACTGTCCATACGCCGTAACTACTACGAAGATGATGAGACAAAGAAACGCCGAGATCACTTCGTGCACTACACCTACATTCCTGGCTTTGGGTTCTATGGCTTCGGTCTGTTCCACCTGATTGGTGGGTTTGCGAAATCAGCGACCTCGATCATGAGGCAGCTTGTGGATGCCGGTACGTTATCAAACCTGCCCGGTGGCCTAAAGTCCAGGGGGCTGCGCATCAAGGGCGACGACACACCGATTGCCCCAGGCGAGTTCCGAGATGTGGACGTTGGTTCTGGTGCACTGCGGGATAACATCCTGCCGCTGCCCTATAAAGAACCCAGTGCAACGCTGTATCAGTTGCTAGGTACGATTGTTGAAGAAGGGCGTCGATTTGCTGCTACGGCAGACATGAAGATTTCGGACATGTCGGCGCAGGCTCCGGTTGGTACAACGCTGGCTCTGCTTGAGCGCATGCTCAAGGTGATGTCTGCTGTCCAGGCCCGTGTGCACTATGCCTTCAAACACGAGCTTCAGCTTCTGGCTGCGATTATTAGGGATTACACTGACGACGATTACGACTACGATCCACAAACGTCTGACCGTCAAGCAAAACAGTCTGACTACGACATGGTGGAGATTATCCCTGTGTCGGACCCCAATGCGGCAACCATGTCTCAAAGGGTGGTGCAGTATCAAGCAGTGATCCAGTTGGCACAGATGGCCCCGCAGGTGTACGACATTCCTGCGCTTCACCGCCAAATGCTAGAAGTATTGGGTATCCGCAACGCTGCAAAGCTCGTGCCGCTTGAAGACGATCAAACGCCGAAAGACCCGATCACAGAAAACATGAACGCGCTTAAGCTTAAGCCGCTAAAAGCCTTTATGTATCAAGATCATACGGCGCATATTCAGTCACACATGAACATGATGAACGATCCAGCGGTTGCTGCGCTTATTGGGCAGAACCCACAGGCAAGCTTAATTACTGGCGCATTGCAAGCCCACATTGCTGAGCACTTAGGCTATCAGTACCGCCGCCAGGTTCAAGATGCCATCGGAACGCCATTGCCAGGGCCAGAAGAGAAAATCCCAGAGGCCATGGAGGTTCAGATTTCCAAGATGGTGGCTGAGGGTTCTCAGATTGTTCTGTCGCAAAGCTTACAAGCTCAGGCACAACAACAGGCACTGAAAAACGCGCAAGACCCAATCATGATGGCGGAGATGCAGAAACTGCAGATCCAACAGGCTGAGGTCCAGCGTAAAGCTCAGAAAGATCAAGCAGATACGCAGATAAAGATGCTGCAGTTGCAGCTTGACCAGCTAAAAGCACAGCAGCAGACAGAGCTTGATGGGGCGCGATTGGGTGTTGAAATTGAGGCATCGCAGGCCGAGCTGGACTTGAAGCGTCAGATTGCTGAAGCAAAACAGGAGTTGGAAGGGACGCGCTTAGGCGTGGATATTGGTAAAACCTTTGCGGAATCGCAGGAGGCACCTAGAGAATGATTAATAAATTCGTAGAAGTTCTACGCGGAAAGATTAGAGAAGATTTAAATAACTACGCCGACGACATTGCAGGCGGCGCTTGTCAAAATTTTGAGCAGTACCAAAAACTCTGCGGGGTAATCCAAGGTCTAGCCATGGCAGAGTCTTATTTACTTGATCTTGCCAAGAAAGTAGAGGAAGCAGATGACTGAAGAAACTCAGCAGGCAACCCAGTTGCCAACCCCAACAGGCTGGAAATTACTGTGTGCAATTCCTGAAGTTGAGGATAAGTTCTCCGGTACCGACCTGGTAAAGCCAGAGTCTATGGCAAAAGTTGAAGAGCACAGCACAACCGTTTTGTTTGTTATGAAGGTTGGGCCTGATGCCTACAAAGAAGAGAGTAAGTTTCCACGAGGCCCCTGGTGTAAAGAGGGTGACTTTGTGTTAGTTAGGGCTTACTCAGGAACTCGTTTTAAAATTCACGGCAGAGAGTTCCGCTTGATTAATGACGATCAAGTTGAGGCCGTTGTTGAAGACCCACGTGGATATACCCGCGCCTAATAGGAGGTAGTCATGGCAGAAACATATAAGTTTCCTGACGAGCAGGAACCCGAAGAGAAAGATGTAGAAGTTGAAACGGAAGAAGGCGATATTGAGCTAGAAATCGTAGACGATACGCCAGAAGAAGACCGTGGGCGTAAGCCTCTTGACCGTGAAGTTAATGACCCAACGGATGAAGAGGTTGCCGAGTACAGCGATAAAGTACAGAAGCGTATGAAGGAGCTTACGCACGCGCGTCATGACGAGCGCAGGGCGAAAGAATCGGCTGTGCGCGAGCGGGAAGAAGCTATCCGCATTGCACAAAAGCTGATTGAAGAAAATAAAGCACTTCGCCAAAATGTTAGTACGAATCAGAATATGGCTGTTGAAAGTATGAAGGCCCAAGCTGAGTCGTCTTTGATTATGGCGCGTAAAAAGCTCAAGGAAGCCCAAGAGAATTACGATACAGATGCGATTATTTCTGCCCAAGAAGAGTTGGCTGAAGCTAAATTTAGTATTGAGCGGTTAAAAAATTATCGACCAGCCCCTTTACAAGAAGAAAAAGAACAGGTATATAATCAAAACACTACGCCGCAGGCACCTCCGCCCGATCCAAAAGCGATGAGCTGGCAACAGCAAAATCAGTGGTTTGGGCAGGATGATGAAATGACCAGCCTAGCCTTAGCGGTGCACAAACGATTGGTCGAATCAGGGGTCGATCCCCGCAGTAACGAATATTACGAGCGAGTAGACGCTCGCATGCGCGAAGTGTTTCCGAGTTATTTCGGAGAGACAAAGAAGGAACAACCGAGTAAACGTCCGGCTAACGTAGTAGCCGCTGTAACACGATCTGCCAATGGTAAAACAAAGGTTAAATTGACCAAGACCCAGGAAGCCCTGGCAAGAAAATTTAATCTAACCAATGAGCAGTACGCTAAAGAAGTACTTAAACTTACATCGGAGTCCTAAAATGTCTGAACGAATTAGCCGTGACGGCGCGCAAGAGCGCACGCCTAGAAACCTTCAAACACGTGAGAGTTCTGCTCGTAGCATGGAATATGTTCCACCGAGCACTCTTCCTGATCCCACCCCTCAACCGGGTTGGAAGTTTCGGTGGATTGCAACTACCCTTCTGGGTGCTGCTCTTCCCCAAAATGTTTCCAGAAAGACCCGTGAAGGTTGGGAACCGGTCAAAGCATCTGACCATCCCGAGCTTATGCTCGCAGGTGACAAAAATGGGAACGTTGAACTGGGCGGTTTACTGCTGTGCAAAATGCCAGAAGAACTGGTGGATTCGCGCAACAGGTTCTACCGCAAACAGAACACGGCCCAAATGGAGTCTGTGGATAACAACTTCATGCGACAAAGTGATCCCCGGATGCCGCTGTTTAGTGAGAAGAAAACTTCCACGACCAGAGGTGTCGGGTTTGGTTCTGGTTCTAAATAAATTAGGAGTTTAAAATGGCTTATCCTACCGTTAGCAAGCCTTATGGCTTCAGACCGATCAATTTGATCGGTGGACAGGTATTTGCCGGTGCTACACGTAAAATGCGAATCGCCAGTGGCTACGCCACTTCAATTGGTTATGGCGATTTGCTGATTCGTGCTAGTGACGGTACTGTCGAGCGTTCAGCAGCAACTACCTCAAAGCCCACCGGCGGTTTCGCTGGCGTGTTTCTTGGTGTTGAGTACGTTAACCCCAGCACAGGTCAAGTGCAGTTCCAACAGAACTTTGTTGGCGGCACGACAGTTACGTCTGGCTATATCACGGCTTATGTCTGTGACGATCCCGATGCACTGTTCCAAGTTGCTGTAGTTTCTGGTACGACCGTTGTGACCGGTGTTCAATTCACTTCTGTTGGCAACAACGCCACAATCGTGAACAACACTGCCATTACGACTGCTGGTAACTCGCAAGTGGCACTGCTTGATTCAACTGCTACTACTGATACTTTGACAATTCGTATTGTTGACGTAGTGCCGGACACCGCTTACGTTTCAGGCGGCAACACGCTGTATCCCGAGGTTATTGTTAAATTTAACTTCGGTATGCATGCTTATGACACTGCCGTTGGCGTCTAAGGAGTTAACAAATGGCTATTTCACGCGCACAACTACTTAAAGAACTCCTTCCTGGCCTAAACGCACTGTTTGGCCTTGAGTACTCCCGCTACGGCGAAGAGCACAAGGAGATTTATGAAACCGAAACTTCCGAGCGTTCGTTCGAGGAAGAAACCAAGCTGTCTGGTTTCTCTGCTGCCCCTGTTAAAAACGAGGGTGCTGCAATTGCCTATGACAATGCGCAAGAAGCTTTCACTGCCCGCTATACACACGAGACAATCGCTCTTGGATTCTCCGTGACTGAAGAGGCCATCGAGGACAACCTCTATGATTCTCTCTCGGCTCGGTACACCAAGGCTCTTGCCCGTGCTATGGCTTATACCAAGCAAGTTAAGGCTGCTGCTGTTCTTAACAATGGCTTCGACACCAACTATAACGGTGGTGACGGTGTGCCTTTGTTCTCTGCTTCGCACCCCCTGGTGTCTGGCGGAACCAACAGCAACATCCCCACCACGCCTGCTGACCTGAATGAGACTTCTCTTGAGAACGCCGTTATTCAGATCGCTGCATGGACGGATGAGCGTGGCCTGTTAATTGCTGCTCGCCCCCGCAAGCTGATTATTCCTCCTGCATTGCAGTTTGTTGCCACCCGCCTCTTGGAGACTGAACTCCGCGTGTCTACGGCTGACAACGACATCAATGCACTTAAGAGTAACGGCTCGATTCCTGAGGGTTACGCAATTAACCACTTCTTGACTGACTCCGACGCGTGGTTCCTTACCACTGACGTTCCCAACGGTATGAAGCACTTTGTTCGTACCCCCATGCAGAACAGCATGGACGGAGACTTTGATACCGGCAATGTCCGATACAAGGCTCGTGAGCGTTACAGCTTCGGTTGGTCTGATCCCCTTGGAATGTACGGTTCCCAGGGAGCTGCCTAAGATTGGGGGCCTTGTGCCCCCTTTCTTTTTGGTGTATTTTGCTTTTATTGCCTAGGATTTTTACTCATGCCGACTGGCCTAGCAGACTTAGTAGAGACGGTGTGAGGATGTGCTACTACACGAAAGGAGCCTAAAATGGCCCAAACGACCTTTTCCGGTCCAGTTAGATCGCTTAACGGCTTTATTACTCAAGGCCCTGGTAATGTTGTCAACATTACCGCAAACACCACCCTTACTGTTGCTGACCACGCAGGTAAAGTTATCACTGCTGGCGGCACTCTTGCTTCTAATCTGACCATTACTCTTCCTGCTATTGACACTTCTGCAGCAACCGACCCAAATACTGCAAATAATCAAGGCGCTGTCTTTACCATATTTGTTCCTACAACAGTTGCTACAAGCAGCCTTAAAATTGGCACAGACGGCACAGACAAGTTTGTTGGTTCAATCCTGACTATTGACACTGATTCCTCAGGCGCAATGGCTGGTTTCGCTCCTGGTGCAACCAACGACTTTATTAATTTAAATGGTGGAACCACTGGTGGCGTTGCAGGCTCGTATGTGCAAATTACAGCCCTTTCGAGCGCCAAATACATGGTTCAAGGTGTTGTTAACTGTACTGGGATTCCCGCTACACCGTTTGCTGATTCCTAATTAGGAGGTTCACATGGGAATGGAAACTGACGTTTGGTCAGTCACCCTTGGCTCGGATGCGGATTTCTATGTAACCACAGTCGCCCCCACGGGGGCGGGTAGCCTTACTCTTGCGGCAACAACGCCGGGTATTAATGGTTACGGTTATAAAGTGTCCCAAACCTCTGCTTCAGGTGACAACACCAGTGTAAATTTTGTAATTACCGGCACGACAGTGGGTGGTGAGATTGTCTCTGAAACATTGGCTGGTGCTGATGGATCGGGTGGGGCGGCAACCGTTTACTCGACAAATTATTTTTCTTCCGTAACCAGTATTACAGTTAGCGCAGCAACAACTGGAAATATCACGATTGGTTACGGTGGCGATCTGGCTATTCCCCGTGTGCGCATTAGAGATTGGTATTACATTGGAACCGGTAGCGCTGGAAGCTTAACAGTCACCAATAACGGAGAGACAGTGCCTCGGTTGAAAATAATGACTCCCGGCGTAGCGGATGCCTATTCACTGACGCTGTCTGGTCATGGAATCCTAGTTGGGCAGTCTGCAACTGGTTATGCGGTTGTCACTACGTCCAATGTAACTTCTTACACTTTGACGCTTGGTTAATCATGGCTAAGTCAAAAGGCATGGGCATAAAAACTTCTGTGAAGTCGGGCAACTTTCGCCCGACCAAGCAGGGGGCTGGTATGACTGAAAAAGGCGTAAAAGCCTACAGGCGTGCTAATCCAGGCTCTAAGCTTAAGACAGCCGTTACTGAGTCCAACCCATCTGGAAAACGTGCAGCCCGGCGTAAGTCGTTCTGTGCCCGTATGGAGGGTATGAAGAAATTGGCTAAGCCAGAGACACGAAGCGATCCTAATAGCCGTGTTAATCAGTCGTTAAAGAGATGGAGATGCGGTTAAATGGAAATGATGTTATGGAACGTCGTCCTCAGCGCGATAGTGGGGGTCATGGTGTTTATGCTTAAGGGCAAGTTTGATGAGCTTCAGCGGATTAGTATTCTGCTGAACAAAACTCGTGAAGAGGTCGCCCGTGATCACATTACCCGCGCAGAAGTAAGGGCTGACTTAGACAAGATCCGTGAACATTTTGACAACGGTTTTGACCGGCTTGAAGCAAAAATTGATGCCCTAGCGGCAAGGAGATAGAAATGCCTCTCAAAATAACACCTAAGACATTTGGAGCAGCTTTTAGTGCTGCACGTAAACGTGGTGACAAGACCTTTGAGTTCAAGGGTAAGAAGTACACCACCCAAACCAAAGAAGAGAAAGACCGAGAAGTAACGCCCGAGGCAAAGAAGGTCATGGACACTATGCGTATGGATCGGGCTTCCAATATGCGGGCACAGGCTCGTAAGGCCGATGTTGAGATGGAAACCCCGGAAGAGCGCGGCGCTATGAACCTCAAAGGGTTTAAACGAGATAAAGAAGATATGTCGGGTTCTGGCGAATACTCGCCGTTCAAAAAAGGTGGCTCAGTCAAGTCTTCCGCTTCTAAGCGTGCAGATGGCATTGCGCAGCGGGGTAAGACTCGCGGAAAAATGGTTTGATGTATTTAACAAGTAACATTCCATACTTCAAGTGCTGGGTCAGGAAAGAATTTACTAATGCGCACCAAAATTATCATGGAGAGTACATACACGGCTTGGCGGTCGCTGTTACGACGATCCCTGATCGGTGCCTTAGTTTCCAAATTATCTTCACAGGATGTGAGGCCGAAGGAGAGCCAAACCCTCATGGCGGGGCTATGTGGGCGCGTATGCCGATTACTGCACTTGTGGGTGACATCCCACTTGAAGAGTGGCCTGAGCGCATGTCAACTCATTTGGCGCAGCCTTGGGACTGTAGTTCGTACAACCACGGAATTATTAAGATCGCAAGGGCACAGCCTTCGCCGTGGTTGTGCAAGATTGACAACGAGTTTCATGTTGGAAGGTACTTGTTTACGGTTGACTACGCCGAGAGCGATGTGGCTGAAGACCCCTCCCAGCATAAACAGAGCCATGTCTTGGTGTTAACGGACGCAGGGAAATGGACGGGCAACGTAGTGGCTTTACCAAACAATCGAGTGCGAGTTACCAGTCCAGCTTATTGGCTGACGGGAGAAGGAGCGCCTGATTTTAGACCGAGCCAATGGATTCATTGTGCGGAGCAGGACGATTCGTATATGGACCCCGAGGTGACTTTTAACAACTTGTACAAGGAGTAGCAAAATGGGATTCAGGAAAGCAGCAGACGGCATTGCTATGCGAGGCAAGACTAAAGGTGAAGCAGTTTCTATGGGCGGCAAAACTGGTATGAAGGCTGGCGGTACAGCCAAAGCCAAGATGATGTACGGCGGTGGCATGGCTAAAATGAAAGCCGGTGGCGGCGTTGGCAAAGCCAAAATGATGAAGAGTGGCGGTAAGGCTTAATCATGATGCCGAGCCGTGGAATGGGGGCTATAAGGGCCTCCAAGATGCCCAATGCCAAAACTGAAAGGCGTAAAGATGGAGACAAATTCCAAGTCTTTAAGTCTGGAGGAAGCGCTAAAACTCGCGTCAATGAAGCAGGAGTTTATACAAAGCCTTCTATGCGCAAGCGCTTGTTTGAACAGATTAAAGCGTCAGCCA
>Ga0208644_1000948_pt1 | contig 25392 bp, 33 predicted proteins | sample VirMetDEL_Nov_18_FD_184517 | JGI IMG/M metagenome (GOLD analysis project Ga0208644, IMG submission 184517) | Aqueous microbial communities from the Delaware River and Bay under freshwater to marine salinity gradient to study organic matter... | ecosystem: Environmental > Aquatic > Marine >...
CTCAGAGTTCCCACCTGAGTTTGGACTTGACCAATTTGTAGACTATGATTTACAATTTGAGAAGTCTTTCCTGGAACCTCTGAAAGTCATTCTTGATGCCATTGGTTGGAATGTGGAGAAAACTGTAAACCTAGAATCATTTTTTGGATAATGGACCTTTTAAAAGATATCGTAAAAGAAATTGGTGACGAGTATACTAAACTCGCAGCAGATATTGATGAAACTGAAACTTATGTGGACACAGGTTCGTACATTTTTAATGGACTCGTTTCAGGTAGTATATTTGGTGGTGTATCTGGGAATAAGATTACTGCCATTGCTGGGGAGTCTTCTACTGGAAAAACTTTTTTTAGCCTCGCAATGGTTAAGAATTTTCTGGACTCTAATCCTGATGGATATTGCTTGTATTTTGATACTGAGGCAGCTATCACTAAATCGCTAATTGAATCCCGTGGAATCGATACTACTCGTCTTGTTGTTGTTAATGTTGTTACAATTGAAGAGTTTCGTGGCAAAGCGCTCAAAGCGGTAGATATATATTTAAAAAAACCTGAAGAAGAACGTAAACCATGTATGTTTGTGTTAGACTCTTTAGGAATGCTTTCCACAGAGAAAGAGATCACTGATGCTCTTAATGACAAACAAGTTCGTGACATGACCAAGTCACAACTTGTCAAAGGTGCATTTAGGATGCTCACACTCAAGTTGGGTCAAGCAAAAATTCCCATGATCGTTACGAATCATACTTACGATGTCATTGGTGCATATGTCCCTACAAAGGAGATGGGAGGCGGTTCTGGTCTTAAGTACGCCGCTTCTACTATCATTTATCTCTCAAAGAAAAAAGAAAAGGATGGAACAGAAATCGTTGGAAACCTTATCAAGGCAAAGACTGCTAAGTCGCGTTTAAGTAAGGAGAATAAAGATGTCACTGTTCGTTTATATTACGATGAACGTGGCCTTGATCGTTATTATGGTCTTCTTGAACTTGGTGAGATTGGTGGACTTTGGAAGAATGTCGCTGGTCGTTATGAGATGGATGGTAAAAAGGTTTATGCCAAAGCCATCTTGAAAGACCCTGAACAATATTTCACCCCAGAGGTGATGGAAAAACTTGATGTAATTGCAAAGGAAGAATTTAGTTACGGTACTTGATGGATAAGATTGAATTCTTGGTTCTTAAGAACCTTGTACATAATGAAAAATATCTGAGGAAGGTTCTTCCCTTCCTCAAAGAAGAATATTTCGAAGACACTAAATACAAGGTAATCTTCGATGAAATTTCCTCCTTTGTTACAGAATATAATGAGGTTCCTACCAGGGAAATTCTCAGTATTGAAGTAGAGAAGAGAAAAGATATTAATGAGGATTCTTTCAAACAGATTTCTCAGGTAATTAGTTACCTTGAAGATGATGTTGTAGAGTTTGAGTGGCTGGTCAATACTACAGAAAAGTGGTGTCGCGACCGTGCAATCTATCTTGCTCTTGTGGAGTCCATTGGTATTGCTGATGGTGGTGATTCCAAGAAAGCACCAGATGCTATTCCATCAATTTTGTCTGATGCACTTGCAGTCAGTTTTGATAATCATGTGGGTCATGATTATCTGGAGGATTACGAACAGAGATATGAGTCTTATCACAAGAAGGAGGATAGAATTGAATTTGATCTCGACTACTTTAACAAAATCACGAAAGGTGGGCTCCCTAACAAAACTCTTAACATCGCGCTTGCTGGTACAGGCGTCGGGAAGTCTCTATTCATGTGCCATGTGGCTAGCTCCGTCTTGCTCCAAGGGAGGAACGTTCTGTACATTACAATGGAAATGGCAGAAGAACGCATTGCTGAACGAATTGACGCGAACCTCCTCAATGTGAATATTCAAGAGATTATTGACCTTCCAAAACAAATGTTTGAAACAAAGGTTACTAATCTTGCACAGAAGACTCAAGGTCAACTAATTATTAAGGAGTATCCTACTGCCTCCGCTCATGCTGGACACTTTAAGTCACTTCTTAATGAACTTGCACTTAAGAAGTCATTTAGACCTGATATTATTTTCATTGATTACCTTAATATATGTGCTTCCAGTAGGTATCGCGGAAACAGCACTGTCAATTCATATAGCTATATCAAAGCTATTGCTGAAGAACTTAGAGGATTGGCTGTCGAAACGAACGTACCTATCGTATCTGCCACCCAGACCACTCGTTCTGGTTATGGTAGCTCTGATGTTGAACTTACTGACACTTCTGAGTCCTTTGGTCTCCCTGCTACTGCTGATCTTATGTTTGCCCTTATTTCGACTGAAGAGCTTGAGGGGCTTGGACAAATACTTGTAAAACAACTTAAGAACAGGTATAACGATCCCACGATTCATAAACGTTTTGTTGTCGGTATTGATCGTGCTAAGATGAGACTTTACGATTGTGAACAGTCTGCACAAGATGATCTTCTTGACAATAGAAAAGAAGAAGAGTATACTTATGAAGAACAATCAAAACCAAAGAAATCCTTTGATGGATTTAAATTCTGAAATGGGTCTCACTACGAAACAATTACAATCTGAGTTGGTTACACAAGACCAACTACATTATTTTGAGATCAGAGATTTTGATGGTAATCGATATTGTCATTGTGGTAGTATGAAGGATGTGGAGAATATGTTATCTCTTCATCCTGAGTTTACATATGAGAAGATCTATCTTCCTCATTCACCAAAGACTGTTAATGTTACTCACACCTCAGTCACACCTGATCCAGAATTACCCGAACAAAAAATTCTACCTGAATCTGAACTACAACCCCTAGATTTATGACTGTAAATACTAAAGCATATCTTGAATTCGTCAATGCTGTCACGTCACAACCATCCCAAGACCACGAAGCTTTCGTCTATCGTATTCAAGAATTGGAGGGTCAGGGTTTTCCTACCGAGCGACTGCTTACTGCTGCTGTAGGTATGTCTGCTGAAGCAGGTGAGTTTACTGAGGTGGTCAAGAAAATTGTCTTCCAAGGTAAACCTGTTAATGAAGAAAACCTTTTTCATCTGAAACGTGAACTTGGTGATATTATGTGGTATGTTGCTCAGGCATGTATGGGTCTTGATACTACCATTGATGAGATCATTGAGATGAATGTAGACAAACTGAAGTCTCGTTATCCTGGTGGTGAGTTTGATGTCCATTATTCTGAAAACCGTAAAGAAGGAGATGTATGATTACTATTGAAGTAGATGTAAGACAAGCAGCTGCTATTCGTCAAGCATTATTTCGTGAACAAGATGGATATACTTATGATCCTAATTGTTGTCCTTCACGTATTGTAGATATCAGAAATGTTATCCAAAGTCTTGACAAACAGATTGAGAGTGAATTAAAATCTATTGAAGAAACTGAAGAAACTAAAGAATGACATACGACTTTTCTTTCGCTCATTCACCAGAAGGTTTTGACAATCACATTGATAGTTCTATCCGTGGGTATTCAAATCTTCTAGAAGACACTGTATCTTTCTCCCGATACTTTGTGGAAGATGATACCAAAGTCGTTGATGTGGGTTGTTCTACTGGTAAACTCACTAAGATGATCATCAGTAACAATCCCAATCGTAAAAGGGCTCAGTATGTGGGTGTAGAACTTGCTGGTAGTTTTTATGATGACTTGTCTGAACGTCAGACAGAGGTTCGTAAAGAATATCCCTGGGCCCTCCTAGAGTGGGTTCGTGGTAATGTCACTAACTATGAGTTCAAGAACTGTTCTCTGGTGACTTCACTATTCACTCTACAGTTCATGCCCAAGACCACTAGACAGGAGACTATCAATAAGATCTATGATGGTCTCAATGAGGGTGGTGCATTTATCTTTGCAGAGAAGTTGATGTGTGAGAATGCATTCTTCCAGGAACTTCTTACCTTCAATCACTATGATTACAAGAGAAAGACTTTCACTGCAGAAGAGATCATGGACAAGGAGAAACAACTCCGTGACATGTTAAAACCAAATACCTGGTCTGAACTAAAAGATATGGTTACCAAAGCTGGTTTTAAAGATTGTCAGATCTTTTGGAGAAACCATCAATTTGTTGGAGTTATTGCAATTAAGTAATGTGTGGAATTATTGGTGGATTTGACATTCCACAAATTGAAAAAGGTCTTCATGCAATTGTTCATAGAGGACCAGACAATCAAAAAGTAATTCAGACGGACAATGTCTATTTTGGACATGTCCGTTTGTCTATTATTGATACTAGTAGCGATTCAAATCAACCGTTTGTTTATGGTAACACTACCATGATTTTCAATGGTACGATTTGGAACTATCGTGAGTTGAGAGAAGAATTGGATATTGAAACAAAAACTTCAGGTGATACTGAGGTTCTTTGTGCTATTTTGGATAAGTACGGTATTGAAGGATTGAACAGAGTTCAGGGAATGTTTGCCATTGCATTCACTCAAGGTGATGGATCTATTACTATTGTGAGAGATCGTCATGGTGAAGTTCCTCTTCACTATTCTCTTATCTCAGGTCTGTTTTCATCATTCTCTTTCTGTTCAGAGATCAAAGGTCTTCTTGCCATAGGTGAGAGCGGTCAAACCATCAAGATGTTGGAACCTGGTGCATTTATTAAGGTTACATCTAATTTCACTGTGGAAGAAGGATATTGGTATAATATTAGAGAACATATCACAGATACTTCTACATGGGGTTTTGATGACTCTAAGGCAATGATTTATAGAAATATTGTGATGGGTTCTTTTGAAAGAACTGTTGCCGATGTTCCTGTTGCTTGTCTTTTATCAGGTGGTATTGATTCTGCTATTACAACACTTGTTGCTTCTCAAAACATTCCAAATTTGGTGACATATATTGCAGTTCATAATGAGAACTCAAAGGATCTTAAGTCTGCCAGAGAAGTTGCTAAATATTTGGGAGTTGAACTGAGAGAAGTCAAAGTTCGACCTCCTACAGTTGATGATGTTAATGATGTTATCAATACTATTGAGATGCCATACAAGGCCCAGGTAGAGATTGGATACCCATGTATTCAGCTTGCAAGGAGAATCCATGAAGATGGATTCAAAGTGATTATGTCTGGTGAAGGTAGTGATGAACTCTGGGCATCCTACGGTATGAGTTACCATGGAATCAAAGATCATGGTTGGAAAGACTATAGAATTGGTTTGTTTGGTTCACAACACCGTAAAAACTTTTCGAGATGTAATAAGATCTTCATGAAGTATGGTATTGAATGTAGATTACCATTTCTCAATACTCAATTGGTAGAAACTGCACTTGGTCTTCCTCAAGATATTGTGTGGGATGGTAAGTCTAGACCTAAGGCAATTCTTCAAGAAGCATTTAGAGATCGACTTCCTGACGATATTATTGATAGGAAGAAAGTAGCATTTCAAGATGGTATGGGTATTAAGAGTCTTTATGAAAATATTGTTGACTCACCAAAAACATATTATAATGACCACTATAAGAAGAAGTTTACATGACCAAGTTGCCCTATAAATTACAAGATGTCTATGACGGTGAGGCTCAGGAAAAGTTCACCGTTATTTCTACATTCGCTGGTGGAGGTGGTTCCTCTACTGGGTATCGTCTTGCAGGTGGTAAAATCCTCTGTATTAATGAGTTTGTAGAGGAAGCAAGAAGGACATACTCACAAAACTATCCAACAACCACTATTCTTCCTGGTGACATCAAAGAGTTGACAGGTAAAGATTTCTTGGAAGCCACTGGTTTGAAACCAGGAGAACTTGATATTCTTGATGGTTCACCACCATGTTCTGCATTTTCTGTTGCAGGATCTATGTGTCGTGGTGAAGGATCTAAACATTCTGATGGGTGGGGAAAGACCAAGAACTATTCTGATGGTAAGAAAGTAGAGAATATTGAAGATCTCTTCTTTGAGTATATTCGTGTTGCTAATGATATTCGTCCAAAGGTTATTGTTGCGGAGAACGTCAAGGGTTTGACCATTGGTGAGGCTAAGACTTATTATGCAAAGATTACTAATGCATTTGAAGAAATTGGATATCTTGTCACTTCAAAAGTGATGAAAGCATCTCATTATGGTGTGGGTCAAGCAAGAGAAAGACTTATCTTTATTGCAGTTCGTGATGACATTGCAGATCAGATTGGTTTGAATGTCTTGACTGTATCTTCTCTGTTCCCTCCTACATCATCTAAAGATACTACTATCGGTGATATTATTGATGGTGTAGAGAATGATCCTGATAATGTCAAGGGTCTTACGGAACACATGTTGAAGAGTGGTATCTATCAGAGTGTTGTGAAGAAAATGCCTAAGGATCCTAAAAAGATTCTTTCAGGTATGGATTATCATGAGAAGGGTCATTGTTTCAATACTAAGAGAGCATCATTCTACAAACCATCTCCTACACTGACTGCAAGTGGTGGTTTGATTCACTGGAATGAAGACAGAGTATTATCTGTTCCAGAACTTAAACGTATCCAATCACTTCCTGATGATTTCATTCTGACTGGTTCTCATTCACAACAAACAGAGAGAGTTGGTCGTATGGTTCCTCCTCTGATGATGAAAGCCATTGCGGAGAATATTTATAAAGAGGTTCTATCTAAACTCTAATATCATAAATAGAAATAATAAGAGTTGTTAGAACTAAAACCATGTCGGATATGAGCAATCTGTACAGAGCTTATTCAGCTGTACACAATTCTGAAATTAGTAATCAGTTGAATGAGTCGAGAGATCTCATCTCTGGTATGCAGTTCAATCAAATGAATTCAGTTGATCTTCAGGAAGTTGCTGAAGAGATCTTGGAAGAAATGTTTGAGATGAGTCTTGACATCAATCAGACCTCTGACATCATCACTGATATTCTTAGTGAGTCATTAGAGTTAAGTCAGTCTAATCTTAAAGCTCAGAAGATTGATTCTCTGGCAGAAGCATTTGATAATGCCCTTGAGAATGGTCATACTGTAGAGAGATTCCTCCAGTATAGACGTTCCAAGAAAGTTCAAGAGAACTTCCACAATATTTCTAATGAAGAACTTGGAACTAAGAGACTTCATGAAGCTCTGATTGCTCAGAATAGAAAGAACATCAAGGAAGGTATCCTGTCCCTGGTTGAGAAGAAGGTCAAGGATTCTTCTTACCTTGAGACCAACATGAAGAAGAGACAAGAGAATAACGAGAAGGCCCGTAAGGATATGGAGAAAATGGGTACTTCAATGAAGAACCCTCACTTCGAAGAAGTTTCCCAGATCCGTAAGGACTGGGCAAGTTCTTACAAATCCATTTATGAGAAGATGGATCCCGTTGGTCAGGAAGATGGTGATATCGACAACGATGGTGATGAGGATTCCTCTGATAAGTATCTCGCCAAGAGACGTAAAGCCATCGGTAAGGCTATGGGTAAGAAGAAAGAGAAAGTTAAGGAAGAAGTAGATCCAGAGAAAGCCAAAAAGATTAAGAAAACAATTTCTAATATGGGTAAAGGAAACCCACACTATGATGCCAAGAGTGCTGGATCATCTCGCGTAAAAGGTTTTAAGTTTACTCCTGTCAAAGAAGAAACTGAGAATGTAGAAGATTTTGATCAGATGTTTGATTCTCTGATTGAAGAGGGTTATACAAAGTCTGAAGCTCTTCAGATCATGACTCAGATGGCACTTGATGAGGATTCACGTCGTACCAGCAACAAACAACATACTCAACGTGTAAGATCTAACATTAAGTCTTTTGGAAGTAACTATACTCCTCCTAGTAACTATGACCCCGATGCTAATCGTGGTAAAGGAGAAGTTCTTACTCGTAAGCAGATTGAGAAGAAACGTCGTAAGTCACTTCGTCAAGAAGAAGTAGAACAATACGTTGACTTCCTTATTGATGAGGGATACGATTGCTCGGATCTTACATGGGAAGATATGTTTGAAGAGTATGAGTCTCTAGATGAGGGTCTCCGTTCTGCTGTTAAGAGACTTCTTGGTAAAAAGGATGCTCCTGTTGAGAAGAAACCAGAGAGCAGAGGTGAGCAACTTCGTAAGAAGTATAATGTTGGTCCCGAAAGATCCGACACTTCTGCTAAGAGACAGATTCTTGACCGTACTCGTGCAAAGGCAGAGAGAGATCAAAAGCAGTATGGTGGATCTAGATATTCTAAGTCTGTTGCAGACAAATCAAAAGCAGCACATGATCGTTATCTGAAAGGTGGTTATAGTAAGTATGGTGCTGATGATGCGAGAGGTAGTGGAAACAAAGCACGCAAGAGATCTGAGGCACTCAGAAATAAATAATTTCATGAGACCCGATGAAAGACGTATTTAAATACTTGAAGGACTCCAGGAAACTCTTGGAGTCCACAACCTCTGAGAGGGCTGCTGAACTTGGTTACGAATATCGTGCTAGGGGTGTTTGGGGTGACCCAAGGACTGGTAAGAGATATAGGACTGATGGTACTCGTTTCGTAGAGATTCAAGAACCTGAGAAACAAGAGAAAGAACCTAAAGAACAAGAACCCAAGACTCTTTCTCAATTCAAAAAAGATGCTCTTCAACAGGAAATTCCTCCACAAGAGGAGACACCTTCTGTTGCAGACCAAAATTCAAGGAATGTTCCTGGTGGACCAACTGAGACTGCAATAAGTTCTGGTGACCAGAAGACTGTTGAGAAACAACTCTCCCGTGGTAGAGAGAATGTTCAAAGTCCTGAAAGAAAGAAACAGATTGCACAACAGGCATCTGATATTATTGCTCAACTTCAGGCAGAAAAAGAAGCAGAAGAGGTAACCGCTGCAGAAGCTGAAGAAGAAAAACAGAAACAGTTAGCACAAGATGCAGGTCCTCCAACAAAGGACAAAGAAGATTTCAAAACTATTGATGATGTAATTCAGAAGAACGCTGAAGACAATGATGATGAAGGTGAAGAGTTTATTTCTCAAGTCGATAGAATAACTCAAGAAGCCATGTCAAAACTGGGTGAGATGACCACCCGTCAAAATGCAAATGCTGACAAGAAATTCAAGGTATTAAGAGATACATTAGGTAAGATTGAAGATGTAAATAAACAGAAAGCATTTATCAATGCATTGACACGTGCATTTAGTTATACTGGCAGAGTAAATTCTGGTGCAGGTAAGAACGCACTTGGTAAAGTTGATTACGAACTTCTTGAAGCAAATAGACAAAGACTTAAAGAAGGATATGGTGATGGAAGTCCTGAATCTATCAAAGAGTTTGTAGACTCTACAAGACCTATTGAAGTATCTGATGAGGAGGTAGAAGTATTCTTCGACGCATTACCTACAAAACTACAGAAAAACTTTATGGGTGCTGGTAAGATCTCTGATTCTTACACTGGACATTCTCTTGGTATTGACAAAGATGGGAATCAGATGAGAGGTAAATTGAGTGGTAAGACAAATGGTGTCTCCAACGGAAGACTTCGTGGTTTGATGGTTGCAAAATTATTTTTACAACAGGGTGGTAAAGATGGATATACTGGTGCAGACCTTGACCTGAACGCAACAGATCTGGAACATGTTAGAGGTTTTAATAACAAAGATGATGGTGCTCCTACACAGGAGATGAAAGACCAAAGAGAAAATGTTGACAACTTTATTCTTACCGCATCAAACCTGAATCAGACTAAAGTTGATAAGAATATGGATGAGTGGTATAATACTGAAGTTGAAAGACTTAAGGACTTTTCTGATGAGGATTATTTGAAGAGAGATGCCCTTACAGAACAGTCAAATATTGTCAATGATAAAGCCAGACTTGTCAATTCTCTATTCTTTGATGGAGACAAATTGTCAGACAATGCCACTTCTGAATTGTTTGATTTATATTCAAATAATGATAGGCAGATGGCAAAGACTATCAATAGTAATATCAACAAATTTGGTAAAGAGAAGGGCGTCAAGTTACCCAATGTGAAGAGTAGAATGGGTTATGAGATGATCAAGAAACTTGATCTTGGTGGTTACATGAAGAAGAAGTCTGGTAGAGGTAACCAGGGTAAACTTGATGATAAAATTTACAGTGCATTTGTATCTACATTGATGGATGGAGATGAGGAAGAAAGAGAAAGACTTTCCCAAGTTTGGAGAGAAGCAAGAGAGTTGGGTAGTCAAGCTGCATTCGATCAACAAAATGATGGTGTAGCTAAGTCAACTTTGATTGATTATTTGAAGAAAAATGGTGGTTTCGCAGATCGATTCTTACAGAGTAAAGAGTTTAAAAGAATTCTCTCAGAATCTCTTCTTTATGGTAGATATGTGATAGAATCTTTAAGAAGGTCTCTTAAGGATGTGATGATCTGATGATAAATACTTCCATGGAATCTGATAAAAGATGAAAAGTTTCTTTAAATTCCTCTCTGAAGCTAGAAGTACCCCTGCATCTGAGAAGGCTAAAAAACTTGGTTTGGTGAGTGATGGAAGTGGTGGATGGAAAGATAGATCTGGTAAGACTGTTGCACGTACAGTTGGTGGTGAACTGAAGTTTTCTGAGAGAGGAACTTCTACACCTACCACTGGTGGTGGTCAACAACCTACACAACAACAAAGACAAGAGATTCCTCAACAGAAAAGACCTCAACCTGAGGAAGAACCCACTGTAAAGAAAGGTGGTGAAGAGGAAGAAGGTGAAGGTAGAGAGAAGAGTGGTAAGACTATAACTCTGGTATTTGGTAGGTTCAATCCTCCCACTATTGGACATGAGAAACTTCTCAATGGTGCAAAACAAGTTTCTGCTGATGGTGACCTGAGAATCTATCCTTCAAGATCAGTTGATCCTAAGAAGAATCCTCTGGATACAAACCAGAAGACAGAACTGATGAAGAAGATGTTCCCTGATCATGCAGATAACATCATTAATGATGAAGGTGTAAAGACAATCTTTGATGCCTTAAAGATTGCAAATGAAGATGGATATTCAAACGTCAAGATTGTAGTTGGGTCTGATCGTGTTGCTGAGTTTGACAATCTGGCTCAGAAATACAATGGTGACCTGTATGACTTTGAAGAGATTGATACCATCTCTGCAGGTGAAAGAGATGAAGATGCAGAAGGTGTCTCTGGTATGTCTGCCTCTAAGATGAGAAAGGCTGCAACAGAAAATGACTTCGATACATTCAGAAAAGGTATTCCCGATACTCTGGATGATAATGCAGCGAAACAGATGATGAATACTGTTCGTAGAGCAATGCAGGTTACAACAGAGTCTTGGGCTTTGTGGGAAATTGCACCCAAATTTGATTGGAAAAACCTGAGAGAAAATTATGTTACAGGTAACATCTTTAAAATTAATCAGTTGGTTGAGAATCTGAATACAGGATTAGTTGGTAAGATTGTTCGTAGAGGAACCAACTATCTGATCTGTGTCACAGAAGATGACATCATGTTCAAGTCCTGGATCCGTGATCTCCGTGAATACACAGAGGTAAAGATGGACAGGAAGATGAGAGTGAAGGGTAAACCGAATACCCTTACTGGAACAACAGGTTACTTCAAGAATGCAGCTGCTATTACACCTGGATTTGAAAAAGGAGATGATACTAACCTTCAATATGGTGCCAAACCTTACAAAGGACCTAAGACAAATATTCGTGAATTCATAAATAGATACAAAAGTAGAAGTCTCTGATCCGTCATGACAAGAAAAAATAGATACTCTAACTGGAGAGAAGATCTTAGAGAAGTTGTGGACGTAGAACCTAAGACTGATACTGAGGATGAAAAAAAGATTACCGAAAAGAAGGTAAAGAATAAGATTGTTATCAATCCTCCTATGAAGGAAGCCTTTGAAGAGATTGGTGGTATAATTTTAGAGGTTGTTGAACTGGATGAAGTTCTTGATATGAAGAAGGCTGATATGGGTGAAGTCATTAAGGACTTCCGTAAGTCTGATGCTCCTCAGTTCAAGGGTAAGTCAAAAGAAAAAAGACGTGAGATGGCCATTGCTGCCAAGTTAAGTGCAGAAGAAGGGTTTGTTCCTCCGTATAAAGAACTCAAGACTGTCTCCAATGAGAAGGCAAAGAAGAAAGGACGTGAAAGTGGAGTGAGTGAAGCAGCAGAAGATCGTTTGAGGGATATGCGCCAAGAGCGTGGTGGTGTTGATGGCAATGTAGATTATCGTCGTACTCCTAAGACACCTAATACCAAGAAGTTTGGTACTGGTAAGACCATGGCTCAGAAAGAGATGGAGAAAAAGTATGGTAAAGGTGCTTCTGTCATGGATTTTGTAAAGGCGGAAATCCGTGCTAAACATGGAAAGGGTGCAATCTTGGATACCAAGAAAAAGAAGTAATTGATATATAGAGTATAGATACCTTATGAGGTTATTATGCTCGCATTCTTACTTCCACTTGCATCAAAGATTATTACTGATGCTGTAGCCAAGATTCCTGAAAATGAGGAACTGGGTGAAAAGCTTATCGAAATTTGTCTTGTCATTCTTGGTAAAGCAGTCAAACTGACCAAAACTGATATGGATGATCAACTTCTTGAGATTGTATCTAAGGCAATTAAAACAAGAGAAGAGTGATATTCTGGGAGACCCTGTCTCCCTTTTTTTATAAATATTTCTATCTAATAAAGTTTATCAGGAAAAAGACATGGCACTTTGGGGAAATAATGATGCTGTAGGAACTGGTGGTACAGTGTCCCTTAACTATGCAACTGGTGTAGTAATTGGTAGTGGTACAACTTTCGGTGAAACTGGTGCTGCCCAAGAAGGTGACGTTATCCGTTTTGGTAGCAGAACTGGAACATACTTTGGTGATGCTGTTATTGTAAGTATCGCTGGCACAGAGTCACTTACCATTGGTTCAACAGCTGGTCTCAGTGGTGCTTCTATCGCTGGAACATCATTCCTTGTCTCACAACTTCCTAAGTCCAGCATTCTGGATTCACACTACAGTGAGTCTGCAACACTCGCTAATGGTTTTGATGCTCTTGTATATGGTACTAACGAAGTATCAACAGAAGCTGAGACTGGAACACAATACGAACTGACTCACGGTGGTTGGGTTGGTGTTACTACCTATAACGATAACGAGGGTAACCTGAGAGTTAAGAAAGAAACTCTGGTTGCCATGTCTGGTATCACAACGGGTGGTATTGATTATCACACCCCCTGATAACTGATGATTTTTAATGAATTGAACGAGGAAAACTTCCTCTTATTCGCAATTAAGTATTATGAAAATCCCCAAGCTTTGACAAAGGAGGATTTTAATAAAGACTTGAATCACTTCAAGTATATTAAAAGACTCCTAAAAAGATATAAGAATAACGGTGAACTGAAGATACATTTATTGATAAATCATTTTATTATTTTGTATAATATCTTTGGTGATGCCGCTACTCCTATGTTGTTTTATAAAATTGAAAGAGATCTATGGTCTACCATAAAGACGTTCATTGTTTTTATGGATAAATTACCAGAGTATCCTCATACTTATGTTCATGATATTGAGTTGGATCAAAGGTGCCTAAAAGAACTGGAGAAAATTTCTAATGGACAAGGACAAGATTGATAGGTTTGTAGATGCATTTCGTACTGCAATGTATAATGAGTTCAGTGTCAATGAGGAAGGTATGGTGGCAAATCCTCCTGGGGGATCTGGTGGATTTTCTGGGTCCTCCAATGCTGCTGGTCCTACTGCTGGTTATGACCCCATTATGAAGTTGGACGGTAGAAACAAATATGTCAAGAAAGCCATCAAAGATTTGATGGATAGAAAGAAGAAGAGGGAAGATAAAAGGGCCATGAAGAAGGCATTAAACTATAATCCCTATTTCAAACCGTTCAATGGATCAGGTAAAGGTAGCACTAATTGAACAAAAACTTGATGACCTCAAACCTATCATTGTCAAACTTGACAGTGCAATAGAGAAATTAAGTGAGGTAAATATATCAGTTAGCAGAATGCTTGCTGTCCATGAAGAAAGAATATCAAAACAAGAAGAGATTGACACTGTACTCTTTGCAAAGATTGACAAACTCCGTGATAAAATGGACACAGATCATGACAGTGTGTTGTCAAGACTTCGTGGATTAGAGAAGAGAGTTTGGATGGTTGTTGGTGGATTGACAGTTCTGTCATTCACTGTAAATTCTCCATTGGTTGCAAAATTCTTGACAATATCCTCTCAACCACCTACAATAGAGAGAGGTTCCCTCCCTGATTGATTAATGGATTTTATTGATGTCAAGTATATTCAACTCATTTCATCAAGACTCCAAAAGTTTAAAAAAGTAAAACCACATTTGTACAACTGTCGTTGTCCTATTTGTGGTGACTCACAGAAGAACAAGTCCAAAGCAAGGGGATACTTTTATCGTGTCAAGAATAATACTAATTACAAGTGTCATAACTGTGGGTTGAATATTTCATTTAATAACTTTCTGAAACAATTTGATGAACCTACACATAAACAGTATGTGTTTGAGAAGTTCAAAGAAGGTAAGACTGGAAAGGGTTTTGTAACCGAATCACCAGAGGACCTTTTTAAGAAAGTAGATACATCTAAACCAACCTTTAAGAAGAAGGTAAAGATTGATCTTCCCAGTGCCTTTGATGTTGATGTGTCTAGACGATATCTAAATTCCAGAGCAATCTTCGAAGGTAATTTTTATTATTCTGAGAACTTCCAGGAATTTGTAAATACACTCAAACCAGGTTCGTTTGAAAACACCAGGTATGGTGAACAGAGGATTGTAATTCCTCTTATCAGGGATGACAGACTTATTGGTCTCCAAGGAAGAGCCCTATCTACAAACCCTGTTAAATACTTAACCATTATGTTGGATGAGGATGAACTTAAAGTCTACGGACTAGATTCTATTGATAAGGAGAAACCAGTTTATGTCACAGAAGGACCCTTTGACTCCACTTTCCTTAGAAATGCTATTGCTATGTGTGGTAGTGATGTTGACCTCAGCACTTTGGATTATCAGTTCATTTACGTCTACGACAACGAACCAAGAAACAAACAGATCGTTGATCGAATCTCAAATCAAATCGACAGTGGTAACTCCATAGTCATCTGGCCCTCCAACATCAGGGACAAGGATATCAATGACATGATCCTCAGTGGTCATAATGTGAAGAATGTGGTAGAATCGAACACCTACCAAGGATTAGAAGCAAAACTTAAGTTTACAGTCTGGAAGAAAGTATGAGTAACGGTATCAAAGTTAAGAAAAGAAGTGGTGAAGTAGAGAAACTAGATCTTGATAAGATGCATCTTATGGTCGATGAGGCATGTAAAGATCTTGCTGGAGTGTCAGCCTCTCAGGTCGAGATGACCTCTGGTATTCAGTTTTATGATGGTATTACTACAGATGAGATTCAGGATATCCTGATTCGTAGTGCCAGTGATCTGATTGATTTGGACCATCCAAACTATCAGTTTGTTGCTGCACGTCTCCTTCTGTTCACTCTTCGTAAACAAGTCTTCAAGAACAAGAAGGGTACTGCACCTAATCTGAAAGAACACATTGAGAAGTGTGCATACAATGGTCACTATGATAAACAGATTTTTGAGAAATATTCTCTGGAGGAGATTGAAAAGGTAAATAGTTTTATCTATCATGATCGTGATATGTTGTTCACCTATGCTGGTCTTCGCCAGGTGGTGGATAAGTATCTTGTTCAGGATCGTAGTACTGGGGATGTGTTTGAGACTCCTCAGTTCATGTATATCATGATTGCTCTTACGATCTTCCAAGACTACCCAAAGGAGACCCGTCTTGACTATGTCAAAAGATACTACAATGCCATCTCCAAACACAGACTCAACATTCCCACACCTATCATGGCGGGAGTGCGAACTCCACTTCGACAATTTGCTAGCTGTGTTCTTGTTGATGTTGATGACTCCCTCGATTCTATCTTTAGCTCTGATATGGCTATTGGCAGATACGTTGCACAAAGGGCGGGAATCGGTATCAATGCAGGCAGAATCCGTGGTATCAACGCTAAAATCAGAGGCGGAGAGGTTCAACACACAGGTGTGGTCCCCTTCCTCAAAAAGTTTGAGTCAACTGTCAGATGCTGTACACAAAACGGGATCCGAGGTGGGTCAGCTACTGTCCACTTTCCTATCTGGCACCAAGAAATCGAAGACATCATTGTTCTGAAGAACAACAAAGGTACTGAAGATAATAGGGTAAGGAAACTTGATTACTCAATCCAGATTTCAAAAATTTTCTACGAACGTTTCATTCAGGATGGAGAGATTAGCCTCTTCTCACCGCATGATACGCCAGGTCTTTATGATGCTTTTGGTACTGATCGTTTTGATGAATTATATGTGGGTTACGAACGAGATCAGTCTATTCCTAGAAAAACGGTTGGGGCTCAAGATCTTATTCTAGATATTCTGAAAGAGAGGGCAGAGACTGGTCGTCTGTATATCATGAATATCGACCACTGCAACTCTCACTCTTCTTTCAAAGATAAGGTAGAGATGAGTAATCTTTGCCAGGAAATTACTCTGCCAACATATCCTATTAATCATATTGATGATGAGTACGGTGAGATTGCACTTTGTATTCTTTCTGCAATCAATGTAGGAAAGGTTAGGTCTGACGATGAACTGGAAGACCTTTGTGATCTTGCAGTACGTGGACTGGAAGAACTGATTGATTATCAAGAGTATCCTGTAAGGGCCGCAGACATTGCTACAAAGGCCCGTAGATCCCTTGGAGTAGGGTTTATTGGTCTTGCACACTATCTGGCTAAGTTGGGTTATAACTATGATAGTCAGGAGGCATGGGATGCAGTACACGGTCTTACAGAATCTTTTCAATACTACCTTCTAAAGTCTTCAAATGAACTTGCCAAAGAGAAAGGACATTGTGAATATTTTGGTAGGACAAAGTACGCGGATGGTATTTTACCTATCGACACTTATAAGAAAGATGTCGATAAGATTTCGTCACAAACCTTACAACATGATTGGGAGTCTCTACGATCTTCTATATCCACCCATGGACTACGGCACTCAACATTGTCCGCTCAGATGCCTTCAGAGAGCAGTTCCGTTGTGTCAAACGCAACAAATGGAATCGAACCACCTAGAGACTATCTGTCCATTAAGAAGAGCAAAAAGGGACCGCTCAAACAGATTGTCCCTCAGTATGGATCTCTTAAAAATAATTATACACTTCTGTGGAATATGTCTTCTAATCGTGGTTATATTAATGTTGTGGCTGTGATGCAGAAGTTCTTTGACCAAGCGATCAGTGGTAACTGGTCTTACAACCCTGAGAACTACCCTGACAATGAGGTTCCAGTCTCTGTAATGGCACAAGACTTCTTGACAACATACAAGTTGGGATGGAAGACTAGTTACTATCAGAATACATATGATATCAAGACGGATGAAGCTCCAGAGGAAAACTCTGAACTTTCAAATCTCCTAAATGATATTATGGAGTCTGAAGAGGACGATTGTGAAAGCTGTAAAATCTAGAACAGAGGTGTAAATGCAGTACGATTTCGTAGCAAGTAAAGAAAATAACAATAACAAACAGACCGTCAAGGGGATGACGGTCTTCAACACAGAACAAGTTAATACCAAGAAACAACCAATGTTTTTTGGTAAACCCCTAGGAATACAAAGATACGACTCATATAAGTACCCAGTCTTTGAGAAACTGACTACTCAACAACTGGGTTATTTCTGGAGACCAGAAGAGGTTTCTCTACAAAAAGATAGAGCGGACTATCAAACACTTCGTCCTGAACAGAAACATATCTATACTTCTAACTTAAAGTATCAGATTATGTTGGACTCTGTTCAAGGTCGTGGTCCTGGTATGGCTTTCATTCCTTACTGTTCACTTCCTGAACTGGAAGCGTGTATGGAAGTCTGGGGATTTATGGAGATGATTCACAGTCGTTCCTATACATATATTATCAAGAACGTATATCCTGATCCTAGTGATATCTTTGATCATATCATTACAGACAATCGTATTCTTGAAAGGGCTTCAAGTGTGACGGAGTCCTATGATGCATTTATCGAAAGTGCTCAAACATGGGGTAATGGTAATCTGTGGCAAGAAGATTTTCGTGATACATACACTTCACAGGATCAAATCAAAGATGTCAAACGTAAACTCTACAGAGCAGTCGCAAACGTTAACATTCTTGAAGGTATTCGGTTCTACGTTAGTTTTGCTTGTAGTTTCGCCTTTGGTGAACTTAAACTCATGGAGGGATCTTCCAAAATCATCTCACTGATTGCAAGAGATGAAAATCAACATCTTGCTATCACTCAGAATATTCTGAACAAGTGGTCACAGGGTGATGATCCTGATATGAAACAGATTGCTAAAGAAGAAGAAGAGTGGGTCTACGCAATGTTTGACCGTGCTGTCAACGAAGAGAAGAAGTGGGCCGACTATCTATTCAAGGATGGATCCATGATTGGTCTGAATGATGTACTTCTTCAGAAGTATGTTGAGTGGATCGCCAATCGTCGTATGAAGTCGATTGGTCTCAAGCCAGTCTATGATGTGGCTGCCAAGAATAATCCTCTCCCATGGACACAACATTGGATTTCTTCTAAGGGTCTTCAAGTTGCGCCACAAGAAACAGAGGTTGAAAGTTACCTAATTGGAGGAATCAAACAAGATGTTAAGAAAGATACTTTCTCGGGTTTCCAACTCTAAAAAAGTACAAGCCAAACGTGAGACTGATTGGTGGTTCCATGAGGAACCATCAAATCACTTATCGTTTCGCATAACAACTTCATAAATTCTAGTTCTTTCACTCACAAAAAATCTTCCTTCAATATTTGTATTATAATAACCATCAGTCATTAGAACATCTCTTTTGAATTGTTCCATAGTTTCGTAATAAGACATTGATTTTTTGTGAGGACACAAATAAAGTATTTCTCTTAAAAATTTATCCTCACCAAGAAGTTTTACATCTTCATTTAATTCATCACAAGATCCAAAATATTTTTTCCAATCACTCTCTTTTGTTTTTCTTCTACCAGTCTTTTTATCTTTTCTTCTTGTCCAAAAAGATTTCTTACCAACATACTTTCTATCATTTGTTAAATTTGTTATGAGGTAAACAAATCCTTCCATACCTTTTGGTGCTTCAGTAAAGTTTTCTTCGTTATATTTCCAAGACATGAAAAATATTTTTTACCATAAACTATAAACCTATTTACATTGTTCTGACAAAGGTCTTGACAGAGGATGTTCCCCTGTACTATAATCCAAACATTCTCATTCGGTACTACCGTAAGAATTACTTTGAGCCGTGTGAAGGGTCAAACCCTTGAGACGGATGTTGAATTCTATTAACTTAATGTTTACTAAATTTCTCTCACTTGCTTTAATTACATCTATTCCTGCTGCTTGTGCTTATCCAAGTATCAGTGAAATTGAGAACCCACCCACTGTTGATGTGACTGTCAATGAGGAGAAGGCAGTACCCATCGAAGTGGTAGAAAAGTCCTGGAAGTGCCCAGGATGTAATTACAATGAAAAATATGTCCTGCAAAAACTCCAAGAAAAAACCAGAATCTCAGATCGTAATGCCCTTGCTACGATCATGGGCAACATTAAATCAGAGAGCAACTTCCATCCCAACATTTGTGAGGGAGGCGCTAGAGTTCCTTACAATCGTTGTCATCGTGGGGGGTATGGTCTTATTCAGTGGACCAGTATAGGACGATATAATAACCTTGGTAAGTTTGCTACTAAATATGGTTACGATCCTTCTTCACTAGAGGGACAAACGGCATACATGATCAATGAATCTGTATTCCAACGTTATCTTCCTGAGTTTGAGGGTCCTGGTAAGACAGTCTCTCAGTATATGGTCCCTGCTTACTACTGGTTAGGATGGGGAATCAAAGGGTATCGTGAACATTATGCATATGATTACACTAAAAAAATGGTATTTTCATGATCCAAAAAATTAAATCTATACTTAAAAAACTGATATCAGTAAAAGAAAATACTAAGGTACTTAAGATATCTAATAAGATTAAGAATGTAATTAAGAAACCTTATAGGACAATTCCTGCACCCCACATTCTTCCTGATGATCCTTGGTTTGGTTCTTCAATCAAGACTCAGAAAGGACTTGACATTCAAAAACAAATTGATCATAATAAAGAAGTTGAGAGACAAACCAATCTCTCTAAGGAGTCAGAAAACATTCATCAAGAGATGTATGAACTGGCAACTAAGAACTGGAACACTGTCAAAGAGACTCAGGGAGGTTCTGAAAACTTCCAAGAAGGTTCAAGTTCAGGAGGTTGGCAATCAGGAACTGGTTATGGTCAGTTCAGGGGTTGACAACTCAACCAACATCAGTTATATTATAGAGGTGGTTGAGAGACCACTGCGGTGATCCCCTTCCTGGTTCAGGGTCAGCGGCGATAGGAACCAGGACTTGCCCCTGTAGTTCAGTAGATAGAACATCGCTCTTCTAAAGCGCAGGTCGTGGGTGCAAATCCTACCAGGGGTGTTGCCTCTAAAGCATTGTGGTGATGCAGCTGTTTTGTAAGCAGCAGAGGTTGGTTCAATTCCGACTAGAGGCTCCGCGGGATTAGTTTAGAGGTAAAACTAAAGGTTTCCAACCTTTCGTCGTCGGTTCGATTCCGACATTCCGCTTTCCTTCTTTAAGGAATATGAAAACTGTTAAAACACGGGTGATTAGCGCAGCGGTAGCGCACCTCCTTTACACGGAGATGGTCGGGGGTTCGAATCCCTCATCACCCACTTATCATATATAAACTATGAAAAAACTATTCTTATCATTACTGTCATCGGTGATCTTAACGTCACCAGTATTAGCTGATAACTCTAAAATCATCAAGGGTTATAATACTATGGATTCTATGGGATGTATGTTACTCAGAGAATGCACTGATGGAGTCGAAGAAGTCTTTAGTATTTTGGATATTTCTAGTCAGTATCCCAATACTGAGTCTTATACTCCTGTTGCTGCAGAGTTCCACAGTATGCTTGTTTCCCTTAATCAAATCGGAGTTAAGGTGTTTCTAGCAGATCAAAAGTATTTTCCAGTAGGACATCGTGGTGTCTATCACACTGTAAGTAATAACTTTTTCTTGAACAAAGCATATATGGGTCGTCCATCTACACTTATGACTGTGATGAGACATGAAGGATGGCACGTTGCACAGGATTGTATGGCAGGAACTATTAAGAATAGTTTGATTGCTATTATCAAACCAGAAGAGGATGTTCCTAAGGTTTGGCGAGAGATGGCTGAAAAAACTTATCCTAAATCTGCTGTACCTTGGGAAGCAGAAGCAAAATGGGCAGGTCTTACAGAAGGTATGACAATGAAAGCACTTCAGGCATGTGCTAATGGTGAGATGTGGAAAGTTTATCCACCAACACCCCTCACAGAAAAATGGCTTCGGGAAAACAATTATATTAAGGATTGATAGTAAATGATTAAGAGGTTACAGAACTATGTTAATTGTAAGATGCAAACAATGCAACAAGGAGATCTCCAGCACTAACAAAACTCAGTGTTGTGGATGTCCAAACATGATGACAGTTACAGGTGACAATGTTTCAGCGGTTGACTTAAACAAGGTCATCATGTTAAACTCTAAAAAGAACACTAAACAAAAAAGTGTTCTTTCTTCTCAAGATTTAATGTATCAAGAGGAGAGAAAAAATCGAAAGGTCCGCAAATTAGACTTTGAGGTTCGTTGATGTACACCGTATTGAATTATGTGACTGCTTTCTTTCAGGTAGTTGTTGTGAATTGTATTCAACCAACTAATTGGGAATATTGCTACAGAGTAGATCAATGGTTGATTCCAGATGTGATAGAAGGTTATCAACTCTGGAGTGGACAAAAACATCCTTATCAATCAGAGAAGGATTATTTGGAAGGTCAATCCGATAGGTGACGGAACCGCTCTTGAAAAGCGTTGAGGTGTTAAAGCCCTTGGGAGTTCGACTCTCCCACCTTCCGCCACGGGGCGTAGTATAGTGGCAGAATGTCGCGTTTGGGACGCGGAGGTGTAAGTTCGATTCTTACCGCCCCGATTATATGTTTCTTATATATACTCTAACTATGGAATTTTACTCCGTGGAATATTGGCAAAAGAACTGGGAAACCCTTATCGAAAGAGTAGAAGGTGGAGAGACTATAGGCATAGAAAATAATAACGGGGAAAGAGCAGTAATGTTACCAGTGGATGATGAACTCTATAAAATGTATGTTGAACTGAATAACGATGCGTCGTAAGAACAAGTCCTATAAGAGAGTTACGGACGACAGAAAACCAACTCTGATTAAACATTCTAAAATATGTTACTCAAAGGCAATCAAACAAAAACTAATAGACGAAGTAGATACTTCTTATCCAGGTATTCTCATCAAATATGATACTGGATATCTTTTGGAAGATGGATGTCATCGAATAGCAAAACTTCAACAAGAAGGTGTCTATGAGTCACTGTTTTATGTTGTCACAGTGGACGAATACAAAAGTGGTCTAGTTGAAATGGTATGTGGTTCAAATTGTGTTATATTAGGTGAATGGAATCACAACAAACTTACCCCACAAAAACACCAATGAAAAAGATTTCAAAAGTAAATTGGTCGTGGGATCATGGTAAAACCTCCACTGAAATTACTTATGATGATGGTGAGTTAGACAAGAGAGAAAACCTTAACAGACCACCAACAAATCCCTCTCATGATATTGCACATTTTATATGTGGATTTAATGGTGGATATGAATGGGATTATCTTTTAGAAGACAATCAGATGGCAGAATACAATGCTGTCTTCATGGAAACACTCCTTTTTTATGGAGCAAATGTCAACATCAAAGATATAGAACCATCTACAAAAACGTTAGAAAAATTTGCTTATCTAACAACAGAGCATATGGTATGGTTTTCTAAAGACTACTACTACATACCAAAATTTGATACAGAATTGAGAAGAGAGTTTGTTTCAAACTTAGATATATCTGTTTTCTCACAACACTACAAAGCATTCTATGATGTATTTGTCATAGAAGAGGAACTAAAAAAAGAGAATAAAGATGTTAGAGATTTTAATATATCCCTAACCATGGATTCTTCTATTGACTATACGAATGAATTTTCGTATGATTACATAACCAAGATGAAAGAACTTCTGACATATTAGGGAGTGTTGCTTATTGGTTAAAGCCCATGCCTTATAAGCGTGTGAACCGAGTTCAATTCTCGGCATTCCCATCGCTGGTTTAGCACTTCGGTAATTGCACCCTGCTCATAACAGGACAGAAACTGGTTCGACTCCAGTAACCAGCATTGGACAGTTTAACTACTGTCCTCTTGACTCACAAGGTCAAACCCCTTATAATACTAAGGTCAACAAACAAGACAATGACTATCACTTCTAAGTTCAAAAAAGATCTTCAAACCCTTCGTGGTGCAGCAAACGGAGATTTCTTCCTGGATGTAAAGAATCCGAAACTTTTCAAAAAGGTCCGTAAGTTTTATGAAAACAGTGGTGTAGTGTTTTCTGGTGATCCCCTGGATGACTATGATATCCTCATCGACTGTATTGCTGAAGATCTTGAAACCGTTGAAGTCGCTTGATTATGAACGTTCTACTGGAACGATTTCCTTATAGATACATTGAGTGTGGAACCCTAGAGAATGGGTTCCCTGACTATCGAATTCAAAAAGCTGATAGTTGGACCAAACGCTACAAGGATATGTATCTCCTTGACAATCAGATGCAACTTCTGACTGCTATGGAAGATTTTGATTATACTCTCTGGCTTGATCCAGCAAGAGTTCCTTGTTATATTAAAGACTCAGTATGTCAATAAACTGGTCCTGGTTGGTATAAGGAGGGTTGTATAAACCCTCCTTTTTTGTATAATATAAGAAAAGATATTCTAAAATGAAAGTAGGATTTAATTGTAGTTCATTTGATTTGTTTCATGCTGGACATGTTACAATGTTGAAGATGGAAAAACAATTGTGTGATTATCTGATTGTTGCACTTCAGGTTGACCCAACTATTGATCGTCCTGGTATTAAGAACAAACCAACACAGTCAGTGTATGAAAGGTATGTTCAAGTACAGGGATGTAAGTATGTGGATGAAATCCTTGTATATGAAACAGAAGCAGATCTTCTGAACATGATCAAGACACAATTAATTAATATTAGATTCCTGAGTGAAGAGTATAAGGATAGAGACTTCACTGGAAAACAGTATTGTATTGATAATGGTATTGAGTTACACTTCCATAAACGTGAACATCAATACTCTTCCACTGAACTTCGTAATAGAGTGTATGAACTTGAGAAGGTGAAGAGAGAAACCAAACAAAGTGAATCATCTATTCAACAATACTCCCCCGAACTTCTGGAAAAATATAATCAAAAATGACCTTACTTATTACTGGAGCAGCAGGATTTATAGGTAGTAATTTACTTCATAATCTCATTGATCTATATGATAGTGAGATTATTGTGATTGATTATCTCACTGAAATATCTAATCCAAAAAATGTTCCTGAGTTTATCAATTTATATCCAGTTGATATTTCTGATGGTTATGTCATTGATGAGATCTTTCATAAACATAAACCAGAATATGTTTTACACCTTGCAGCTGAAAGTCATGTAGACAATTCTATCAGTAATTGTTTACCCTTCATTGATACTAATATCAAGGGTACTGTTAATCTGATGAATGCATCACTTGAGAATAATGTGAAGAAGTTTATTCATGTTTCAACTGATGAGGTGTATGGTGCATTGGGTGAAGATGATCCTCCTTTCACAGAAGAGACACCATATGCACCACAAAATCCATATTCCGCATCTAAGGCTGCCAGTGATCATTTTGTCAGGTCATATGTAAATACACATAATCTTCCTGCCGTTATCACCAATTGTTCAAATAATTTTGGACCAAGACAAAGTAATGACAAGTTAATTCCTAAGACTATATGTAATCTTTTACAAGGTAAGAAGGTTCCTGTGTATGGTAAGGGAGAACAGATTAGAGATTGGTTGTATGTTCAGGATCATTGTGAGGCACTCATTGAAGTCTGGAAGAATGGTAAAATAGGAGAGAAGTATAATATTGGTGGAGGAACTGAACTAAACAATCTCACTGTTGTAAGTAAGATTTTTAAATTGATGAATAAGGATTATTCTGATATTGAATTTGTAAAAGATCGTCCTGGTCATGATTTTAGATACTCTATTGATTGTCAAAAGATTGAAGATGAGTTAGGATGGAAGTCAAGGTTTGATTTTGATGAAGCCCTTTTAGAGACTATTAAATGGTATGAAAATTATTGAAACTGGTTTGAAAGATGCTCTCCTCATTGAGGTAGACAAATA
>Ga0208644_1000949_pt1 | contig 25366 bp, 41 predicted proteins | sample VirMetDEL_Nov_18_FD_184517 | JGI IMG/M metagenome (GOLD analysis project Ga0208644, IMG submission 184517) | Aqueous microbial communities from the Delaware River and Bay under freshwater to marine salinity gradient to study organic matter... | ecosystem: Environmental > Aquatic > Marine >...
ATGTCTAAATGATTCTATTTTTAGCTTTTGACCCCCCCTATGCGTGTGTTTTTTGCTAATATTTAGGTAAAAACCCACCTTTTCGGTCAAATTTTGCGTGTGTGTGCGGTCATCTTTCATGTGATTCACGTCCAGATTTGACGTTGTGACACCGATGACACATCGTTTGCAAGTTGTCCCACGCCAACGAATCACCACCGCTTTTGATGGGAACGATGTGGTCCACCACTTGGCCAACGCTTTCACATTCGACACACAACGGGTTCCGCTTGATAAACATTCCGCGCAATCTTCGCCATGCGGTTGACTGATAGAATTTATTTCTTTCAATGCGTTGTTTGCTTGACTTGTTTTGACCTTGCAACCACGGGCGTTGTTTTCTCTTTGGGACATTAGGCATCTACAATTTATCTTTTTGTTCTGGTTTGTAATATTTACGCAAATCGCGGTTGTTCTGGTCGCGTTCCACTTGCGTCATTTTAGATTCCCAGAACCCAAAATGAATGAACATATGATTGCGCATCGTGTATTTATCCACCACATATTTTTCCGACGCTTGGGGAATGTGCAACCCGCGTTCCCTTTTATATTCTTTTGAACACGTTTTGCATTTCGGACGATAACCCGATTTTGTGTCGGTCAATCGTGCGAAATGTTTCAATTCCTTTTCTTCATTACACTTGGTGCAAACTTTAGTTTCCAATTCTCTTTTCTATTGCGGTTTTTCTGTATTTCTTTATATGAGTGACAACGCCGTCGGCATCTTTGATGAATCGGATGGCGTGTCCAATCATTGGCGTGTCGTTTACTTCTTTCAACAATGGAACCATTTCAGTCAATCGCACGGGTTTGGATTCGCCGACATTCATATCGACGAACAATTGCGCAATCTTGTTTCGTGTTTTCAAATCAATCATAAGCCACAATATCCCGAATCACATTCATTGAAATCGTCGTCAAACAATTTGATTTGACGTTTCCATTTCATTATCTCGCGGAATGTTACATCCGAACGAAATGTTCCTTTGTTGTTTTCTTCTGTTTCTGCAAACCAATTCATTTTTTCGGGTTCCTTGTCGTTCATGTGCGACAACAACATTGGTGAACGCCACCAGCATCCAACGCAATTGTTCATGTAGGCAAACCGAACACGTTTGTCCGTCCAAAATTGTTCAATCGTGTCTTTGTAAATGTTCGCATCAATCAACGGGAATGATGGTTTGCAATATTCAATTGTTTGCCATTTATTGTTCCCGTTTGGATGTTTGCCAACAATTATTTTCACCTCAACCATTCCGTTGTCGTTCATCTTTTCCATCATGCTTTTGGCACGGCGTGTTTCATTTGCACGATAACCAAAACGCATTTCAACGGGTCCATCAATGGTTTTATGACGCCATTCTGCAATCGGAATCGTTTTCATTTCTGTCGTGCAAAACCGCGCGATTTTGTTTGGTAGATAGCCGCCTTTCTTTTTGATTACCTCGTCAAACGTTGGTCCCGTCAACCAAGTAATTTCACGACCGATGTATTGTTCCAAATCCAACATCGTGAAAATGATTGTGTCATCTTCAGCGGTTGCAACAAATGGTTTCCCGATTCTATCTTCAACCATTTGACGAACCTTTTCATCGGGGAATCGACATCGTTCGTCCTCGATTCGAACCAAGGAAAAAACATCATAGTCCGCTGGATAATTTGCCGCGATATATGACGACGTTTTTCCGCCACTAAGTGAATTTATTGTTTTCATCCCTATAAAATACTAAAATTTTTGTCAATCATATCGGTTCGCCCTTGTTTACGATACCCAAACATTTTGTTGGCTTCCATTTCATTCAACAACTTGGTTGCCGTTCGCTTTGGAACGTTTTCCGTGTCTTGAATGAATTTGATGGCCGCGGTCTTGCTTTTCCCGTGAATCAATGGCAACACACCATCCATATCGTTTGACGTCCACACGCGTTCTTCAATCTTTTGCAACGGCTCTTTTTCAGTCAATTCAATTGAATCATACGACGTGATGACCATTTCCATTGATGGGAATTCAATGTTTCGCGTGTATTCTGGAACAACATCCGACGCACTTGGTGTGTTTTCCGATTTAGCCAATGAAACGGCGGTTTCTGCCTTTTGCGTCAACAATGCGCCCAAATGTCCTTTGGCGTTTCTGTCATTCTTATTCTCATGTAATACACACGAAATGTGGCAATCCTTTTCCGATGTCCATTGCAACAACTTGGACGCTATTTCCGTGGCTTCTTCTTCGTCGTTCACCCCTTTGGATGTCAAATCAACAATCCCATCAATGACAACAAATCCAATGTTGTCAAACGATTTCATGACGTATTCCGTCAACTTCAATCGCTCTTTGTTGGTCAACAAACCGCGGAATCTGTAATGTTTGAAATTCGGAATGTTGACACGCGGGTCCAATCCCGCCATTGTCAAAATCCTTTTTTTCGCACGCGCTGAATGCCAATCGCCCATTTCCGTGTCAATGTAGATGTTCACGCGGTCATGAACGTGTCCGCGGATATGGTTGGAAATCGTATTGGTGGAAACGGCGGCGGCCATCAATGCCGACAAAAAATAACTTTTGCGCGATTTGGCTTTCCCTTGAATCAATGAAAAATTGCCCATCGTCCCGAACACATATTCATCGCCACCGAAATGCAACGTGATGGCCTTGTCTGGTTCTGCAACCTCAATGGATGAATCCACTTCCAACGACTGCAACAACGCCGCCATTTCATCCAATTGTTCGGGCGTGGCGTTCTCGTAATCAAACAACGCATCGTCCGACACTTTGCGTGAATCATTTGATTCGCCGAATCCTTGGTCGCGCAAATCTTTGATTGCGCTTTTGAAATCACCATTGTGACCCAATACAACGAAACATTGGAATGCGTCGTGCGCCTTTTCCGCCTCGAATTGTGTGGATGTCGTAAATGGGAAAAACGAACCCGAATCTTTGAAGATGACACCAGATGTTTCCGATGTTGTTTCGCCCGGTCGCAACAAATACGTCATTCTTGCGTTTTCCCGAACGATTGTCCATCCGTAATGCAACAAGACGTCCAACGTGGTGTTCGTGGCTCTAAACTCGCCCCACGGCGTTGAATCGTCCGAATCGCTATCCAATACCGATTCCGTTGGTTGATTCTTTATTGGTTCGGGTTGCGGAATGGTGGCGTCCATCATTTTGGCGCACATCCAAATCACGTTCCGTTCGTCGGGGCTGATTTCAACGACGTCGGTGATTTTTCCAATGATTTTATATCCCTTTGTCGGCCAAACAACAATTTGACCACCCTTTCCGCGTGTTTCGAATATTACTTCGCCTTTACTATTCTTCGCCAACTTTTCGTTTCCCGCGATTTCCGAACATTTGAAAATCCAATGGAAACCGCCCGATTGCGTTTGCTGGATAATCATTTTGTTGATGAGTTCGGGCGCGTTGTCCTCAATCAATCCCTTGAATTCTTCGTATTCTTCCCCCTCAAAATATTTGGCGTCAATGTCCAAACATTGGATTCCATCGAAACCCATGACCAGACCAATGCCGTTGGTCTTATCGAAAACGCTGAAATCTTCAATCGGTGTTTCTGCGTGTTGTTGCCATCCTTTCAGCAATGGCCGTTTTGAATTGCGGACCAATGGAATCGGGGAAAATCCGTGGTCGCGATATTTGTGGGCAATCTTTTTGATGTCCATTCGTTCTTTGCTCTTTGTTGTGTGTTATCTAATCAACGCCCAATTGTCACAATTGCGCGAATATCTTTTGGGCGTCAATGTTATTGACTTCCGTCCTTTTAATTCCTTAAAAGGAAAAATAAACCAACGGCGGTTCACCACGTCATAACAGATGACAAAATCAACGTTTTTATATTGGTCGAAAACACAAGTGATTTCCGCGTGGTGTTTCTTGATGTATGTCGCCGACTTCACTTGAATCGTCACAAAACGATTCCCGCGAAATGCTATCATGTCAATTTCCGATTGATGGACAAAAGGGAACGCAACGTGCCAATCCCTTTGAATCAATTCCGCCGCACATCGCAATTCCGCCAACGCGCCGTTTTTATGGTTGTCGTGAATCATTTGATTTTCGACAAATAGTCATCGTAGCTTTTCGCAATGAAATACACGCCACCAGAATCGTTGATTTCCTTTTCAATTTCCTTTTGTTCGGCGGATTGTCTGTCCTTTCCAATCTTCACCTCAATGCCGTAAAATTTGCCGTCAATGATTCCAATGATGTCGGGAATCCCTTTGCGCTGGACGCCCTTCCGATACACCTTGCGTTTGACATCGTACACCGCGCCGTTGTTTATTCGATACGCAACGCCACCGCGGACGTGATACATATCCCAAATGATTGTTTTTGTCAAATCATTGGCGGTGGTGTCTTTGAATCTTTGTTTGACCAATGCGTGCGGTGGCAACATTGGGTGTTTTTCGGCTTTCAGTTGGTCGGCTAATTTGCCCAACTCTTTTAGGTTCTTAGGAATCCAATTCATTATTGATTCTTTTGTTTGCAGAATGTTCAATCATTCTTGAAATGTGCGTTCGGTCCATGGCTTTCAAATAATCTTTGGCCAATTCCCAACAAATTCGGTCGAAATCATTCGGTGATTTGTCGCTCATATTTTTGAACTTTATTCCAGAATTCCAAATATTTCATTTTACGCATTTCAATTTCCATTTCAACGTCTGGGTCGTTGCGATGAACTCGGAAAATAAACAATTTTTTTTGAATGCGCGGGTCGAACGAAACGAAATCCATCCATTGCAAAGAATCAATCACAATGAAATAGTGCATCACTTGCGCTTTATATTGTGCGGGAATCTTGTTCATTCTCAAATATTCAACGTGCTTTTTCGTTGATGGACATTTGATTTCCACGCCACCAATTGGAACGTCCTTTTCATAGACCAGCGCGTCGGGACTGATGGCCAAAAAATCATGTTCGTCGTGAATGCAAAAACCGATTTCCCTTGCATCGTTTCCCGTTCTCATTCTGTATTCATCCAACGCCACGGGTTCCATCATGATGCCGTGCATCATAGCTTGCGTTGTTGGTGATTCTATAATCTCGCCCGACAATCGTTCGGCGATTAACTCATCGACAAACGTCAAATTGTTTGACTTGAAAATGTTCGCACATCGCGAACCCGTAATGACACCCAAACGCATTTCGAACCATTCGCGTGACCTTTGTTCAACATTCTTGATTTTCATAAATCTTGATTTATTATTCTGTTTAATTCTTTAATATCGTGCAATTGTGAAATCCTCAAATCATAGGACGCGGCGCGATATGTTAAGACCGACCCGTTGTCCAAAACTTTCTGTTCACCTTTTGCCATATATGTGGCGTCCTCGAAATACATCTTTTTGGACCGCCATCCACAAATCGTGGTTTCATTGTTCTTTGTGTTGTGATGACAAAAAACATACATGTGGACCAGATACGATTTTTGCGTTGCCGCGATGTTGACTTGATAATGTGGGCGAACCGCTGAACGTGTCGCAATCGTTTTCACATCAATCGTCATTCCATTGCTTGCGACAATATCCACGCCGTCGTCAAACCCTTCTTTGCTTCGGTATTCTTCGACATCAATTCCAAGATATTCGCGGACGACATATTCACCCAATAAACCAATGTATTGGTCTTTTCGTGACCCATCAAACCGACCGCGGTTCGCAAGGTTGTGACGCCCCAAATATTTCCAAATCCGTGCGCGTTGTTCTTCTGGTACAATCATGGAAATCATGCGTTGTTTTTTTTGCGGTGTTCTTCAAATAGTCGTTCACCAACCTCGCCTAATATGATTTTTGCGGACATAATGCGTTTCCGTTCTTCTATTCCTTGACGCCATTTTGAATGGTCGTCGCTTCGTTCGAAATGCCAATCGTGTTGTTCAAGCATTTGCGTGAATTTTTCCTTTGTCATTGTTCAATCTTTTTCGATTCCGTTTTCTTTTAAATCACGATAACACAATTCAATCATGGTCATCGTTTTGTTGGGGCAATTGCAATTCATTTCAAAGTGATTGTCGGGTGAGCGTAAACATAAAGCAAAGCCAATACACTTAATGCAAACATGACTATTGTAAACGCTAACAAGTAAAAAAGAATCTTTGTGGCTTTTTCTTGGTCATTCATTCTCTTTGGTTTTTAAATAAACCTCATATCTTATTCTAAATTCTTCTTCTGGATTGAAATCCATTTCTCTATCCGCGCCATTTTCTGCAAGTTCTAAATATATGACATCGTAGTATTTATCAAACCATTCATCATATTTTAAAAAATAAGTCATTCTCTTTGGTGTTAAAGGTTCGACAACTTATCCAACGCATCCCCAAAATCAACACCAGCGATTTGGCGTTCGGGTTCGCGGTGTTCATCGACCACCATTTTCATGGCGACCAATTCTTCCAATGACAAATTCAAAATCATTTCCACTTGACCTTGAATCGTCGTCATCAATTCTTCATCCGTGGAATCCAACGCGCCCAATGGACCGCGAATCGCCCGTTCGATTTCCGTTTCCAACCGCCCCATCATTTTTTTGATGTTCTGGCGATACAATCGTGTTTCCTTCATCGTGTCCATCTGTTCCAATGTCGCTTGATACAATGCCACCAACTTGATGGCCTCTTTGAATGTTGTGAATCGTTCCATGCTCTAAAACTTTAACCACTTTTTGCGGCGTTGGTATTTCCTAATCAATCGTGCGTTGTTGTTCAATAGGTTCACAATGTCGTCGTTCCATTGCGTCGCGCTGGCCACCAACATCGTGTTCAATGAATCCCATTGCAATTCAACGATGTATTGGTCGACAAACATTTTGTGACGCCTCTTTCGAATTATCCTTTTAAACATAGGCGTCCAACTTTTCACGCAACGATTGGTTTTCACGTTGCAGTTCATCAACTTGTTCCGTCAATTCGTGAATCTGTTCTTTTCGCAACTCGCGTTCCTTCTTCGCGTGTCTTGCGCGGTCATCATATTCCGCCAACACTTCCATCAATCGTTCGTATATTTCAACGTATTGTGGCAACCTCATGAATGATTCATGATTCTTGAAATGGTGCAAAATGGTGGCGTGGTTCTTTTCGAAGAATTGGCCAATTTGCGTCGCGGAATAATATCCGCGACACACATTGAACAACGCCGCCCGTGGAATGACGACGGCTTCTTTTCTGGTCTTTTCCATTGCGTTGACATTGTATTCGTCGCGCAACACCTTGACCATTTCTTCCATCATCATAATTGGTCTAACGTTCATAACTCAAAGAATTAAAATGGTAAATCATCATCGTTGTCGTCAAACGCTTGCGACGCCGTGGCCACTTGCGGTTTGTTCGATGCAACCGATGCGGATTGTTCATCCGTTAATTCGGGTAAATCTGGCAACCCTTCAAACAAGGCGTCGGAATCGGTCACCGCGTATTCAACCAAATTGGTGATGACATAAGCCGACACCCAAATGGACAAACCTTTTTTCCCTTTGTGTTCCCATTTCTTAATCCACACGTTGGCGCGAATTGTACTTCCGTCACCAATCAATCCGTCGAACGATTGGCGGTTTGCCAAATACGCTTTCGGGATGTTGATAGACTTAATCTTCACGACGGGAACGTCGTGTTTCAAATTTCCTTGCACGTCGCGGGCGCGAACGTGTTCCAAAATTCCAAGGTCGGTCAATTGCTTGATGGACGCTTCGTCCAACTCAAGGTCGCAACCATACTTTTCATTCATCTGGTCGGGACCGCTTTCCCGTGTCATTCGGGCGAACTTTACGGAACCACTCAAAATGGTTGCGTGTCCTTTTGCAAAATCTACTTTTGCCATAATTAAAAAAAATATTATTGACGCCATTATTGTTGTGTTGATTCGGGGCGTCGTTCCGAATCTTTATTGATATTGAATGGGCAAATCTGGCGTCGTGATGTGGTTGATTGCAGAAAGCAATCCAGCCATCAAAACGAAAACCATCAATGCAACAATTGTCAAAACGATTGGGGGGTAATTTTTAAGAATCCACTTTTTCATTTGCTCTTTGTTTTTGTGGTGATTATGCTTTGTCATGCGTGTACCACCAATTGTTTGTTTTCAAAAACAACAATGCGTTTTTCTTAGTGCGACATGATGCCACACGTTCGCCGTTCTTTTTTATGGACCAACAACGGACAATGCCGTTGGAAACCATTGTGTTCAATAAATACAATTCGCCGTTCATTTCGACCTGGTATTTCCCTTTTGAAATCTTTGTTGTTGTCATCTTTACTTTTGTTTTATACCACCAAATCCCCGCATTTGTTTCAGTGCGGGGCGGTGGTTTATTGTTGGTTTTATAGTTTTTCTAATTCATCAACGCTTTCAATTCCGTGGTCATCAAGAAAAGATTCAGCGGTTGTATATGAATATCTTCTTTCTTGTTTCTTGTAATATGCAACAATGCAAGGTGTATCCGATTCTTTTTGATTGTAGTAGAAATAATCTAAACCTTCAATTTTTTTGGACCTAAAAGAATTGATTTTTAGGATTTGTGCAATTTGAAATAGTGTCATTCTTGTTTCCATTTTGTCTTTGTTTTTGTTTAACAATGTAAATGTAAAATAAATATTTTAAATACACAATATGTGGACAAAAATAATTGTGAATAATCCAATAATAATTCACCACGCTAAATCTTGACATTCACTCACAAAAATTTTAATTTGGCCAAGTGGCTTTGCCCCTCGGGGCGGGGGCAGAACACATGGACAAATTAAAGAATAAATTTTTTCATAAAAATACAATCGTTTTTCTTGCTCTTAACGAATTGTTGTGTGAAAACCCAGACGAACCCATTTGGAACGTTTGGGTTTTTTTAATGGCATAAAAAAAGGGACGTCCAAAAGAACGTCCCCACAACAACAAAACAATCGGTCGCCCGATTGTACGTTTTGCGCTATTTCGTCAACCTCATCGCCCACATGATGACCAGAATAGACACCACCAACCAAAGAATCGTCATGACCTTGCGATACCATTCGGGACCTTTTTGTTCTTTATAGATGATTCGGTCCACTTGAATTTCATCCACAAAACGGATGGTGTCGGGTGGGCAAATCACATCAATGCGAATGGTGTCATGTATCTTTTGAACGCGAACGACCGCATTGTCCTTTTTGATTTCACGAACGATTGTGTCCCGAACGACCAAGGTGTCCGTTAATCGTATTTCGTCCGTCACGAACGTTGTGTCGACTTTCACAATCGTGTCGTTCATGATTGTTGGGTCTTTTGCAATCGCACGTTTTAGGTGCCACGATGCACCACACGATTGAAGAACCGCGGCGGTGATTACGACCCACACGAATCGCATTCGTCGGGATTTTGGATGTTGCAATTTGGTTGTTCTTCGTTTTCTAAATCTTCAACCCATTGGTCGAAATCGGTTTTTGAATCTGCCATTTACTTTTTGTTTTTCTTTTGTTCGTTCATAATATACCAGCGTTGTAAGGTATAACCAATGGACGCCAATAGCAAAACAAGTTTCAATGTGGCTTCAATGTTTGTGAATGTGACCGCCATGGTCAACGTGTTGATGGTGTACAATTTTAGGTCGTGGATTGACATGGGTTATTTTTTAGAGGGTGAAAACTTTTCCAACCCCGCGATTCCAAACGAACCCAATGTCACGATGACAAATGAATTATAAATGAAATCATTGATTGAAATGTTGGTGATGACGTCAAGTAACATGACCAACACCATGACCGCAAAAGAAAGGAAACCAATGATTGTTTTTTCGTTCCAATCGTTGTCGTTCTTGAATATCTGGACAAATCGTTTCATTTATTCTTCCGCTTTGGGTGTTGGTTTGGATTTCTTTGGCTTGGATTTTTTAGGTGTTCCAAATTCCTTTTGAACGTCGAACGACGGACACGCCTTGTTTGAAAATTCATTGTGTCCATGAACGGACGCGTCGGGATATTCTTTCAGCAATCCGCCAATGATGGTGTTCAGCGTTTCCCGTTGCGCTTGCGTGCGGGTGTCTTTTGGGTTCTTACTTTTATCAAGGCCGCCAATGTAGCAAACGTGAATGGAATGTTCGTTGTGTCCCTTGACGCCCGCGCCCATCTGTTCCATCGGTCGTCCGACCTTCAATGTTCCGTCCAACTCAATCACAAAGTGGTAACCAATGTTTCGCCATCCACGCCCTTTGACGTGCCATGATTTTATCGTTTCCATTTTGATGTCGCGACCTTCTGGTGTCGCGGAACAATGGATAAATATTTTGTCAATCTTTCTCATGATTTATTCTTCTTCATCAATTGGTTCTGGGAAATATTCGGGGTGTTTACGTTTGCACGTTTCAATCCATTCGCGTTCAACATCACTTGCGCCCATTATCAAAACGCCCATTGGCGAACACCAAATCATGTTAGCATCCCATGACGCGTTCGGTTCACCATGCCATAAAACGTCCACGGAATATTTTGTGGATTCACCAATGTTTCCAATCATGACGATGTTGTGTTGGTGTCCTTCGCCCAATTTATCGACGGCGTTTTGTGCCGCCGCCATTGATTTGAATTCGTATTTTCTTAATATTTTCGACATGATTAAATCGTTGTTAATGTTGCCAATTCATCGTTCGTGTATGTCGCTTTTAATGCCGCGAATTGATGAACCTTTATCGTCCCACCTTGTCCGGATAATTGAAATTTGACGAACTCGACGAAATCGGGGTCGGTCACTGATGACGCCAACGCGTTCGAACCATTCACAAACATTTTTGCGCTTCCGTTTCCGGCGTTGTATTGGATTGCAATTTTTACGCGGTCTGTGTCAAGTTCTTGGCCTATAATCGTCGTCACCGAATTATTGATAAGGTAAGTGGCCGCGCGTCTTTTGCTCGACGATGAATTTCTATAAATAGCAATTATGTTGCCGCTACCGCTGACTTTTCTTAATCTTATGTTATAATTTGACGTTTCGCGAACCAAGTCCAGCATGGTGACCTCAGCAAATAAAACAACGCTCGTGAAATCGTCATCGTAGGTCAATTCACTGGTTTCGTCATACGCCCTTGATACCGCCGTCCCATAGGTTGGAATGTACGATGTCGCGTTCGCTTCTTCCGCCGTCGCCGTTGGATGTTCTTCTAATTGTGCGCCGTATGCGTAAATTGTCGCACCGCTTGGAATGTCATCCACATAAAGACCCTGGTAGGTGTTACCATCGTTTGTCGTTTTGTGTTCGTATCGTTCCCATTCCGTGGTCAATGTGATGTTGGTGGTCCCGCCAAAACCACTTCCGTCTTTCAAAGCAAGTGCTTCACCACCCGATGCGCCTTTCAAATATATTGTTCGAATCGCTGGTTTCGTGACTGATGCATTGGTAAGAAAAAAACCCTTGGTTGAATCCGTTGATGTGATTTTCGCGGCATTATAAACGCCTTCTGGCGATGTCGTTTCCGACGTGTTCGATTCAATGGTGATTCCTGGTTGTGCCGTCCATGCGCCGAAATATTCCGAATGTGTGAATTTATTTTGTCGCGCTGGTTCCATTAAAACGCACGGGCATGATGCGCCGTCCGAATAATCAAGACGCGGCATGTCGCCCAGCAATCCAAAACCAACCGATGTCGAATCCGTTTCATGATATTCCGTTGCAACCAATCCCTTTTGCAATTGTGAATCTTGGATGATGTATGTTGCGCCCGTGCTTACGCCTGACGTTCCATCTGCGCTTGTAGTGTATAAACGAACGGACGTTTGTGTCGTGTTTGCCGTGATTGACAACCTATAAAAATCGTTGCCGACGTATTCTTGCGTTGACGCAATCAATCCCGTTTCAAACGCGGCGGATGTTTGTTGGTCATCGCTGATGTTGAATCGTGCATATTGACCTGCACCCAACGAACCGAAATTCAAACCGATTCCGTTTGATGCGTTAATCTTGACGTAAATTGAAAACGTCAAAACACCCGTCACGGAAATCGTTTGTTGCAATGCCATTGCGCCACCCGACGAACGTACAATTTCCCACGCGTCCGTTGTTCCGTCATAACCCGTTTGACCGCTTGTTCTTGTCGTTGCAGATTGGTCCCATGTTGCGTCATCACCGAAATTGTTGGATTTCAAAATCTCGTTCGTGTGTCCCTTTTCAATCAATCCAGATGAATTGATTCGGGTGGCTTTTGATGCCCCCGACCCGTCGCGGCTGAATGTGAAATCGCCGTTTCCGTCGGTCGGTTTTATGGAATACAATTTGTCATCTTTCGCACCGCTTGGAATCATCATCAAACTTGCGTCGTCGTAAAAACTCATATCATTTAAGGATTTTGAATCATAAATTTCACCGCGTTTGTCACGCAATTAAGACTTTCGATTGTTCCGCCGTCGGTCAAAACGCGCGATTCGTAATCGCCAACAATCGACGCCCAAGGGCCACCACCCCCAAACATCAACAAGAAATTCAAATATTTTTCGTTCGTCATGCCGTCGCCTTTTGTGTTGTAAAATATGAAATCATTTGCATCATTTTATTTCTCTTTCTTCTGGATAACAAACCAATTTGTCGAACCGCCAAACGTGTGTCCCATCAATGTGATTCCGTCAAAACTTCGGTCCATCACATAGGGTTCCGTTGACCCGTCAATCGTTTCGCCCGTTTGCGGTGTCAATTGTGCTTTTTTAGTTGCGGAAATGGATGAATCTGTTTTGAATCGCAACAACGCCCCGTCAACCGCCGACGGCAAATTGATGGTGTAGGTTCCATTTTCGTCACCCGAATAATTGATGAAATTCGTGTGGTTTGCCAACGATTGATTTTCCGAACCGCCCGACGACGCGTCCACATCATTGATGGATGTCGTCACACTTCCCGTCGTTGTAAAATTACCAACCGACGTTTCATTCAATGTTGATGCGCCCGTGACGCCCAACGTTCCGCCAATGGTTGTGTTGTTGGTCACATCCGCATCCGTCGCATTCATTTGAACCACGCGAATGGTTTCGTCCGTTCCTTGCTGACTACTTATTCGCGCCGTTGCCGTGCCACCGCCACCGCTTCCCACGGGCGTGTCGATGGTGATGTTTGTCGTTTGCTTGTTAAACTTGAACCATTCGCCGTTCCATTGGTCGATGTTGGCGTTGTATGTCCCGCGCATCATTAGCCAATTGGATGAATCGAAAATGTATTTCATCCCAAAACCTTCCGACGCGATGATGGTCCCGTCGTATCGTTCAACGGGCGAACGATGCAACGATAAGATTTCCGACGTCAACATCTTAAACAACCCGATGAATGTTCCCGTGTCGTCGCGACGCCATAATGTCGAACGAACCCACGCGGAACCATTGTAAACGAAAAAAGACCCTTGCATTCCCGCCGCGTCGCTAATCCTCAATTGACCTAAATCAAGATTTAGATTTGAATTGATTCGTGAATCTGTGTTCGTTGCGCTGAACACCTCAACTTCGGACAATGCGCCCGTGTCGTTTAAATACACGACTTTGGACATGATGGAAATTCGCGTTTCATCGAAATATGATGGAATCGTTTGGACGGCTTGTTGGTCATCGTAGACGTTCACCCAATCAATGTCAATTTCCACATCACCAGAAACGGGAATCGGTGGCGTTGCGATGTTTGCCGAACCCGACAAAAACAATCCCGTCGCCTCATTCAATCCCAATCCGCCGTCAATGTAATAATACGACGCCGACGTTTCCCATGTTGTTGGTCCGTATATTGGCGCACCCGCCAATCCCGTTGGGGCATATTCGCGTTTTAAATAATAGAACGTCCCCGCGTTGTTGGCGTCCTCGATGCGGACTTCCATTTTCCAAACGGGTTGCCACCATTCTTGAGCCACCGACGGCGGCGTGGTGTTCAACGTCAATTGATATTCCAACCGCGTTTCCAATTGCAATCGTGCGTTGTCCGTGTTGGGAACAAACCCGATGTTCTGGCGCGTTGTGGAATCTGTGAAATGAATGTTGTTGGCCAATAGATTGGACGCCCGCGATTGATTGAATGATACGGAAACCTTTTGCAATGCGGGCAAAAAGGTGAACGTATTTCCCGCCATCCGTGCGCCGCCCGCGGTCGTCTGGTCCAATGTCACATCGTCGGAAACGCTCGCCGTGGAAACCTTCGTCCCGTCGTATTGATACGTCGTGACGTATCGCGACGACGCCTCACGTTCCAAATATTGCTCAAAATAAAAGATTCCGTCCCGTTGGTAAAAACGTGCGCCAAACGCCACACATAATTCCCGTAAGATGTCAAGGTATTTGGGATAGATGATTGTTCCATCTTCTTCCTTATCTTGATAGACGCGGGAATCAAAACGAATCAATGTGGACACGTCGGTCGTTGTCTTTGCGAACGTCATGTTGGTGTCCCAAACGTTCACAATCGTTCCCAAAAAATGTTCTGTTGACGAATATATTTCCGACAATCCGATGGATTGCGTGGCTTTTGATACAATGTTTTGAATCGTTGTGAATCCCGTTGACGTGTATTCTTTATTTGCCAAAAAACCGATTCCATCCGTCGCCGTGATTTCCACAATGCGCGGTTTGGAAACGTCGTTGTCGGTCATCAAATCTTGCATAATGATTCCCGACCAAAATGTGTCGTTGTAATCAACACCATCGTGCAATAATATTTTCATGAAAAATTCGTCGTCTTGACGAACCAAAAGTTTGTTCATGAACGTGTCGAACGAGCCGACATTATTGTAAGCACTAACGACACATTTCGACCCGATGATTGGCGAAACGATGTCGTCGGTTTCCCCAGAATATTCCAATTTGAAACCATCTTCCGCAACATTGAACGACGTGGTCGTTCCGACGAATCCCGTTTGGTGAATCTCAATTTTGTATTGTTTGCCGTTGCTCGATTTGAATTCGGAAAAAAGACGTAATCCCATGTTTAAAAACCTCTATATCTTGAACGTGTTCGTGTTGCTTTTTCGCTTGACAATAGGATGTCTTGACCGCTTAATCTTCCGTAAACTTCAACCGCGCCGTTGCCACCGCCTTGCATCATGGTGTTTAGTTTTGATAATGGGATGACCGCTTCCGATTCTCGCCCCTCGCCAATCAACGCCAATGTCGGTCCCGTCACGATTCCCCCTTCGGCCAATGCTGGGATTCCGCCTTCACCGCTTGCCGCTTTTGACATCGACGCTTTTATTGCACCCGCGGCGGCAATCATAGCCACACCCGCGGCCAATGCTAATCCCGCCCCGATGGGCGTTGGTCCCGCCAATAACGCTTTCACAAACCCAGAAACGGCGATTGAATATTGAATGAACATTTGTCCCAACTGCATTAAAAGGTCGGCAAAACTTCCAAGAATAAAACGACCCATGTCCGCGAATGACGCTTCACCAACCATCATCGCCCCCGCGATTTCAGCCATTCCCGAAATGGTGTTTCGTGCGAAATTCTCAATTGCCTTTCCGCCGTTTTCCGCCAATTCCAATTGCGCCAATTTTAACCTCACATAATTTTTGCGAAGATTTTCAAATTTGTCGTTGGTTTTTTCTTCGTCAAATGGTAGCGGGTCAAAATCTTCCAATGCGCTTGGGTCAAGATTTACATTGAATGCGTCGCCATATCCATCCGAATCCGTCACGCCGTCGAGTGCTTCGCCGTAATTATCAAGCGCAACGATTCCGTTGTTGAGGTCTTGATTCAAATCTTCGACTTGCCCTTCCAATGTCCCCAATGAACCCGTCGTTTCTTCGGTTTCCTCTTTAAACAAACCAAGGTCTTTCTTGATTTCTGTGACAACTTCACTAATAGATTTGAACGCGGGAACCGCCGTTTGTTCCATCTTCTGGAACGGCTTTACCATGATTTTGTCACGACCAAAGAATTCAGCCGCTTCGTTGAATGCGCTAATTAATCCATTCACCTTTGGAATACGGCGTTCACCATGCTCGCAATGGCGTTTCTTGCCGTTGCGCTGAATGCTTTAAAATTGTAGGCGACGTAAATCACACCCGCCGCCAATGCCGCAATCAATGCCACAATTGCCGTGATTGGTAAAAACAAAGAATGCGTCACGATTGCCAACGCCTTGGTTGCGATTGTCTGCAAAATTGTGGCGTTTCTTAACACAACCAAACTTCGCGCAAGGCCACCAAATAGGAATATTGCGGGACCAGCTACCGCCGCAATTCCCGCAATGACGGCAATCAATTTTTTCATTGCTGGGGACAATTCATTGATGAACGCCGCCAACGATGTCAATTTCTTAATCAATGGAACCAATGCAACGGCAATCAATGCGCCAAACTCAATCGCCACACCTTCAACCGCTGAACCCAACGCCTTGGTTGCACCTTCCGCCGTTAGATTCATGACGTCCGCCATGGATTTCGCCGCCCCCGCGGATTCTTCAAATGATTTTGTCAATGGGTCAATCTGGTCAACACCTTCGGCCAAAATTGTCAATGCACCTTGCGCGGCGCGTCCAACCTCATCTTTTGCATCAACCAACGTCAAACCACTTGCCGCCAAATCTCGAATGGCTTCGGTTGTTGGTTTTCCCGTTGTAGCTAATTCCGAAATGATTCGACGCAATTGTGTTCCCGCCATTGAACCTTTGACACCCGCATTCGCCAACAACGACATCATGGCGGTTGTTTCTTCCAATGACATCCCCGCGGATTTCGCAATAGGTGCGACCATCTTCATTCCTTCCGCGAATGATTCCATGTCCATTGATGACGTGGAAAAAGATTTGGCCATCACATCCGTGACGCGTCCCGTTTCGCTAACATCAAAACCAAAACCGCGCAACGTTGCGCCCGCAACTTCCGCCGCCCGTGCCAAATCGCTTCCAGACGCTTGCGCCAAATTCAATGTGGCTTCGGTTACACCTTCGATTTGTTTCGCGGTGAAACCAAGTTTCGCAAATTCCGTTTGTAATCCCGCAACCTCACGCGCTGAAAAGATAGTCGAACGACCCAATTCTTTGGCGTTGTCCGACAACATTTTGAATTCTTCAGCGGTCGCCCCCGATACGGCTTTGACCTTCGCCATTTCCGCTTCGAATCCTTTGAACACATTGAACGACATTGCACCCAAAGCCGTGATGGGCGCAGTCAACTTCATGGACAAATTTTTGCCCGTTTGTTGCATCTTGCGACCCATGCGGTCCATGGCGCGTTCGGCTTTATTTAAACCCGTGCGGAACGGCTTAATGTTCGCCGTTAATCTAAAATTCAAACTACTTATGCCCGCCATTTGCTTTCGCTCGTTCTTTTCGTTGGTTGATTACGTCTAAAATTTCCCCACGCGTCCAAACCTTGCGGTCCTTCTTCGCTTCTTTTTCCCACGGAAACACAATCAAATCCTTTGCCTTGATTCTCTTTTTTGTGTGTGGGTTCAACAAAATCGTTGTCATCCAACGCGTGCGTTCCCATTCCGTTTGTTCTTTTCTGCTTTGACGTTCGTTCCAACCTTCGACCAGATTCGCCCACTCGCGTGGCAAAAGGTCATAAAATTGGGACGGCATCAATCCAATTTGACCGAACGCGAACGCTTCCAAGGTGTCCCATGTGGCAACGTCCGTTGATTGTTGTCCCGTTCGGTCAACTACTTTTTTTCCGTCTTGTTCGCGAATTGTTGTTCAAAAACGTCGAATGCCTTTTCAATCAACATTTCATCTTCATCAATCCAATCCGCAACGTCGGCGACATCATATCGGAACGGCGTTTTTTCTTTTCGCGCCCCGTCTTTAAATCCGCAAAACATTAGCGTGATGGCTTGGTCCAACGTCATGTCGTCACCCAATGATTCCAATTGCGCCAATGTTGTTCCCGTCATTCTTGAGAATTCACGCAACGCGTTGAATCCAAATCGAATCGGGTGTTTTCTTTCACCAATTTCAATAATGTGTGTCATGTTCTTTTTGTTTTGTTGTTGTTAAAAATGGGAACGCCCGACGGACGTTCCCTTTTGTTGTTAAACTGATGCTTGCGTCAATACGCCCGTGCCCGTTATGCTGAAAGAATATGTGACATTTTCTTCAACGCCCGCTTCTTGTTCGTAAGAAACTAAATATGCTTTTCCACTATAGTCAATTTCCCCCGCCGTCATTGAACCGAATTTCACATCGATTGCCGTTCGGTTGTTTAATATCGTGAACAATTCGTCGGGTGTTTCGTAATCACCAGAAATTGAATAGGTGACTAACCCGTCGCCACTCAATGACCAATTTTTTAAACCTTCCAAGTTTTCTTGCCACCCCGCTGAATCTTTCGTGGTGATGTCTCTTGTTTCCATTGAAACAGAAAGTGACGCGCTTGTTGCACGTCCTATGATGTCGTAAGACGACCCGTCTGTACTAATTTGAATCACAACGTCCGTTGAATTCATGATTGATGTTGCTGGCATAATTTCTACCTTTTATTTTTTACAATTTACTAAATCTAATCGCGTGACACTCGGAATTTCAAATCACATTGTGACCCGAACGTCCGTTCGTCATCGCTGAACAAATCGCGTTGTCCATCGAACACGCACGATTTTACTTTCACGCCGCCAATTGTTTCGTCCATCCTTACGAATGCGCTTCGAATGTATTCAACGGCGTTTTGTGTGTCCGAATATTTGGTCGAAACCATAGTGATGCGGACGTCAATTTCGTCAATGTGTGAATCGCTTTCCTTCGACATACTCGTGGAAATGCTCACAACCTCATAAACCGCGAACGGCGTGGCCTTTGTTTGTTCGCCAACAACGGGGAAAACGCGTCCACCAAACAACGTGTTCAAATTTGAATCGCTGGTGAATTTTGATTTGATGACAACGCCAATCATACCCGTGCGGCTTTTACTTGTTTATTTAAAAATGAACGCATCCGTCGTTTGAACTCATGTCCAACACCCGCGGAATTTTGCATCCGTGCTTTTCTTGCGAATCCAACGTTTGCGCCTTTATACTTTCCATTGTTCAAATACCCGTATTCAATGAAATGGGCAAACCAACCGCCTTTTTCTGGGTCTTTGAAAGTACGTTTGACACGCGGTCCAACTTGCAACGATGCGAATGTTGAACCCTTGTTCACGCGCGTTGTGATGATTCCCATTGATTTCCGCAATTGTCCTTTCGTAATTTCAGCGTAAACGCCGCCGTTGCGATACACAACAAATTTGTCGCGTGGATTCTTGCGTCCCTTTTCGGATGTTGATGACGATGGGAAATCGGTGATTCCGTCGCGATACGCTTTCAACATTGGTTTCAATGATGCCCGCGCAATGCGTCTAATTTGCGCCGTTGTGACGCCGTCGTGTAATTCTTCCAACTCTTTGAATGCGCGTTCGAATTCCTTTTTGATGTCCTTTTCATCAAATCCGATGAATGCACCACCGCCGCCACGACCTTGGTTTGAACCTTTGATTCTTTGAAACGTATTGAACCCCATTAGTCTTTCAATGTTGTCACAATCTTCATGAACGATTCGCGCGCGTCGGCGTTTAAAATCGCGTCGATTGTGTAGGTTTTTGAATTGTAGACAATGCGCCACGTTTCTTGAATTGCTGAATCATAGCGGATGAAAAAATGAACACGCTTTGTGGCGACCATCTGGTTGCCTTCTTCACCTTCGTTTCCGCTCTTTTCTTCGACTTTTGCCCATCGGGAAAATGCCGTTGAAAAAACGCCAACATCTTGACCAAAGGAATCCACGTCGGCGGATTGCCTTGTGAACTCAATTCGTCGGTCTAATTGTCCAGCGTGGTCAATCATTAGAATGTAAATATTCTGTAAGGATTCCACAAATATTCGGACGCCGTTGGCAATGCCTTAACGCGGTCATTGCGTTGGTCGTACAAATCCGAAATCACCAACATCATTCCTTGAATCAATGGTTTTGGAATGGATGACACATCCGTCCCAACAACATAGCGGACAATGACTTGATTGACGACACCCGCCGCCGCAAACCATCCCGCGGTCGATTGAATTCGTGCGGGTTCGCTTATCGTGTCAATGATATATTGGTCGGACGTGATTGTCACTTCGGAACCTATTTCATCCACATATTTGACCGATGTGATTGATGCAACGGGACCGCGTGACAAATAAATAAGATTTGACAAATTTTCCCATCTGTTCATTGGGAATTTATCAAAGTATTCATCAATCGTGGTTGTCACCAAAATGCGTCGCGTATATTCTTCACACATTTGACGTGATGCCGTAATCAATGCCGAAATCAATGTGTCGTCATCGCTATGGTCAACGCGAAGAAAATTCTTCGCTTCACTCAATGTGATTGGTTCGGACGCCGCCGCCGTTACAATATCAAAGGCCATTTATCGTGTTTGTTTTGATGTGGTTTTCTTCACCGCTTTTTTCGCGCGTTTCTTCGGTGGTTCTGGGACCGCCTCACAAAGACCCGAATTCAAAAACTTTCGTGCTTCGGCTTCGGGTAAATCCACCACGTCATCAACGACGTGGTGGAATTTAGGTCCGACAACCGATTGGTTGAACTTAACTTTCATTAAACTTTACCAACGAGGTGTTTGATGGCGCGTGTGTCAACGGCGTGTCCGTCACGTCTTGCGCTAACAAGGAAACCGACTTCCATTTCGTCCATGTATCTTTCATCAAGACGAATCAAGTTGATGCCACCAGCACGACGAACAACGTATTTGTCGAAATCTGCGGCAATCAATACTTTTTCAGCCGCGGCCAAATCGCTATCCATGTCGTTGTTGTAATACACATTATACCCAAACAATTTGTCTGGTTCACCAGCCGTCATCGATGGGATGAAGATTGGGAAATCGTTTGAACTACCAACGCCCAATTTTTGCAACAATGCCATGATTGTTCCCGAACACATCAAACCGAATGAAGATTTGTTGCGGTAAGATGGGTCAATTGAGTGGATAAGATTCAACACGTCGTTCGCTACCAATGCGCCCGATGTTGCAACTTCCGCACCTTCCAAAGATTCGGCAACGATTCCTTTTGGCTTGTCTGTTCCGTCCCCCGATGTGAAATCAATGTTTGTAGCGCGTGCAACTCTTTCGCCCAACGCTTCAACCAAGAATGAATCAAGATTGAAACCAGCATCGTCAATCAATTGCTTTGATACACGAACTAAAGACGTGTAGTTGTAAGAATTGAACGTAACGTTTCCGAACGTCATGTCGGTTGCGGTTGTTGCGCCGCCTTCGGCTTTGATTGCCGCATCGTTGCCCGTATCGTTCACGGTTGGGTAGTCTAACGGATTACCGCTTGCCGTGTCCAATTTTTTGGCCACTCTTTCAACTTGACCCGTAAATTCCGTTGCAACGTCTAAAACACCGCTGAATCCTTCTGGCACTAAGAAACCACCAGACGCGCCCGTGGTTGTCAATTGTGCGCGTTCTTCAGCGTTAAGACCCGCTAAACCTCTTTTTAGGTATTTACCGAAAATCGCCGTGCGTGATTGCTTTGGCGCGGCTTCGCGTGCTTCAGCGTTTGCCGCCAATTCCTTTTTCATTTCCGCCGCACGTTCCAACGTTTCGATTTGCGTCATCATTGAACGCGCGTCGCTTTCCATTGCGTCGAATTTTTGTTGTTCTTCGGCGTTCAATGAACGACCTTCCTTTTGGGCGTTGTCAACAAGTGCCATCGCGCCTTTGATTAGTTCGGCTCTTTGGCCTCTCAATTCGATGTTTTTCATCGTGTTAAATTTAGAATTTTACTTTTATACAAATAAATGTTGGACACTTCTTCGCCATCGTTTGAAACAGAATCACCCGCGTTGGGTGGTGTTGTTTCAATTGGTGGTGTTTCCGTTTCCAAATCGCGTTTCAATTCCGATGTCGCCATTTGATACGCGGGCATTGCCACGGGACTGACATCAATCAAACGTGATACTTTTTCAATGATTCGGTACGTTTTGCCGTCGCGTTCTTCCCATCGGTCTTGACCGATTAGGAATGCGAACGACGATTGATTGATGTCGCCACGCTTCATCAATTCAACCAAATCATTGGCATATGTTGTATTGGGCAAATCGACTTCGTAGTACAAACCGCGTTTGTCCGTTCCGATTCTTAGCGTGCCACTTGACACACGCCCCAATAAATAATTTTCGTCATGGTTGTAATATGCGCGAACGTCGTCATTCATCACGTCGTCGAATGCGCCTTTTTCTATTTGCTCATAATACCCCATGAATTCGGAATCCGAATCATAAACGGCCGCATAACCACGAACGACATCGCCGTTGTGTTCCATGCTTTCCATTCGGAATTCCCTTTGTTCTATTACGCCAGAAGATTTGCGAACTTCGGCGTCAAATTTTTCCAATGAACTGAAACGATGCGCCACATTCAAAACGGGTTTGCGCTCAATATACGCATCTTCTTCGCTTGAATATCTAAACAACCGAATCAACGCCGCTGGGTCGTCGCTTGTTCCGTTCACCTCAAAACCCGAATCCGCTTCAATCACGCCGTCGGTTTCCACTTGGATGATTCGTCCGTAAGCATTGCCGCCCGATGAATTCCATTTCACGAAATCACCAACCGACAATTCGTCGGGTTCCGCGCGTTCTTCAACCAAGATTCCGCGAACACTTTCAACGACCGATGAATTGTTGTCGTAATGACGACCGATTTCCAATTCTTGAATCTTTGCGATTTTGCTTTCATCGTCGCCCATAGCGAACACGCGTTCTTTGTCAATGCCGTTCGCAATGGCGAACCCTTGCAAATATTCATCGTTCTCGCGTGCGCTTATGATGTAAATTTCCGAACCTTTGTTTTTTTCTTCTTCAAAATATGCGCGTCCCGCTTCCGTGTTCAATGTGCCATCAAAATCAAACGACACTTTTTCCATTTCTGGTTCTTCGCTCATTTCCGATTTGCCAAACGTGATGACGATTTCGTCATCTGTTTCAATCACGGATTTGATATGTCTTTTCTTTTCTTCCATTTGTTCAATCGTTCTTTTTGCCCAACGCAACATTTCATCGCCACCCCATGCCGCGTACATTATCGAACCGCAAATTTCCTTTCCATCCTCATCAAAGAAATCGCCTTGGTCGTACACTTTGGCGCGTGATAAAAATGAATAAGTGCGAACCAAAACATCGTCCGAAATCGGGTCGCCCTTTGATAAGGTGTTGGCTCTTTGCCAACCCACGGGCGTTCCACAATCCGTTCCGTTTTCTTCGCGGTGTTTCAACGCTTTTGACGCATTATCTCGCGCCGCTTTAGGGTAGTTATTCCACGGCATCGTTTGCGTCGTTTACATTGGCGGAAACGTCCGTCATGTTCAGCGGTTGCAAATACACATTGCCGCCGTCAATCGGTTCCATATTTTCAAAACGTCGAATGTCATTGGCGGACAAAAATCCCCATTGACGCGCGACGGCATACGATTGATAACGCGACTTAATATCGCCACGCAACAATCCATCCATTTCAAATCGGATGTAATAATCGGAATCACCGACAAACAATTTTCGGTTCAATTCGGCTTCCCATCTTTTCACCCATGGCAAAATCGTGTTTCGTTGGAACATGATTCCTTGTTCTTCGACATTCGCTCGCGTTGAACTTTGGTCCATAGAACCCAGATAAGCCAACGGCAAACGGAAAAATCTTGCAATATCTTCAACGCCAAATTTCCGCGTGGAAATGAATTGTGAATCTTGCGGTGAAACGGACAATTTGGTCACGTTCATGCCTTCTTCCAATATGGCGGTTTTGTGTGAATTGTTCAACCCCGTGTTTCTTTGCGACCACGAACGCATCAATCTTTTATAGGCTTCGTCGCTCAATCTTGCTGGGTGTGTCAACACCGCTGAAATGTTCGCGCCGTTTCCAAAGAATGAACCACCGAATTGGTCGGCGGCCAATCCAAGGCCAATCGATTCACGCGCACATTCAATCACAGATTTCCCAACAACGCCGTCAAATCCTAATCCAACAATGTGAATCATTTCCGAATCGTCGAACGTTTCTTTGTCGTCTATCTGGTAAAACTTTTCGTCCTCGTATATCTTGACCGATACGCGTTCGGGGGCAATCGGAATCAATTTGATTGGGTTCCCCGCGTTGTCGCGTTTGATTGCGATGAATGCGTTTCCGTGCAAACAAAGATTTGCTTGACACGTTTCGCGGAATGTAAAATCCGACATCAATTGATTCGGTTCGTGAATCAATTTATTGATGGGATGCGCGTCGGCATTGCGGACCATTCCGTCCGTCGATTGTTTGACGTGCCACGGCAATGTTGCCATCGTTTCCGATATTACACGAACCGCCCCAAATACCGCGGACAATTGCATCGCGGTGTTTTCAGTTACAGAAATCCCCGTTTTTGATTCATTTCCCGCGAACAACCATTCGGCGGGATTCGACAAATTTGTCGATGGGCGATTCGGGTTGTTTCGAAACGCGCCCAATATTCGCCCAAACAAGTTTTGATTTTCGGCCATTCGGTTGAAAACGATGTTTTAATTGGGGACAAATTAAACAATCATTTGCAAAAAAAAGGGACATCCAAAAAATGAATGTCCCAAAACAAAAACAAAGACCGACACCCGAACGGGCGTGGTGGGTTAAATGGGTTTGTGAATCGCCGCGTTTCGTTCCAATCTGTCGTTTAATGCCGAACGGCTAAACGTCACAATGCGGGCGCATTCTTTCAATACTATTCCAGCGGGCGAAATGGATTCGACCGAAAATTCTTTTCCCGTGCGCGTCATTTCAATAATGTCGCCAACGTTGATGTCATCAATTGGATTCATCTTGCGACAAATTACCAAATCATTTGTGGTTGTTGTGTGATACATAAAAAATTATTTTCTGGTTCTTACCACCAAAACCCCCCGTTTGTTTCAGCGGGGGGCGGTGGTTTATTGTTGGTATTAGAAATCTAAAGTGAAAGAAACTTCTTCAACATCTTTTTCGGTTGCTAATTCTATGTCCATGAATGTTTGGTCGCGTTCTGTTGGTGATTCAATCACGCAAGTGACACCATCCATTTCGGTCATCAATCTTTGGTATTCTTCCGAATCTTGGTTTTGTAATTTCTTGAATGTTGCGTTTGATACTTCAACGATGCGTTCTTCGCTTACGATGTAAGTTTCTGTGTAAGTGACTTTAATTGTTTTCATTTTGTCTTTTGTTTTTGTTTGATATTCAAATATACAAAAAAAACAATACAATCAACAAAACGTGAAAAACTTTTTTTTTAATTATTCCCAACCGATTCGCAATCCGTCCAAAAGACATCCACCATTTCCCCGTTTAAAACCAAACGAATCGTGAATCCGTCGCCCGATTCTTGCAACCACGGCGTGAATCCTAAATCA
>Ga0208644_1000951_pt1 | contig 25282 bp, 33 predicted proteins | sample VirMetDEL_Nov_18_FD_184517 | JGI IMG/M metagenome (GOLD analysis project Ga0208644, IMG submission 184517) | Aqueous microbial communities from the Delaware River and Bay under freshwater to marine salinity gradient to study organic matter... | ecosystem: Environmental > Aquatic > Marine >...
AACCGGAATCAATGCCAAAAACAGAGCGCGAACTTTTCGTTAACGACTGGCAACCATCGTATTTGTTGGTGTTGTATTCGGTTTGGTCTTACAAGCCCGGATGCGGCAGCAAGCTAGTGAATGCGCTGGTTAAAGAAATCAGAAAACAAGGATGGTTTCGGATTGTCACCATGTCACCGCAGACTGAGATGGCAAGGCAATTCCACTTGAAGAATGGCGCAAAGCTGCTGCAAACAAACAAGACAACGGTGAACTATGAATACTAAAGAAATTATTGAAAACGCCATCATTGAAACCGCGATCCAAGTCCATGCGTCCACCCGCGATGCTATCCGGTGGGCAATTCAGAAAGAGCGCGGGGCGTGTGCGTTGGTAGCTGAATATGAGGCTGCAAAACGGCCCGAAAGTAGAGAGCTATGCGAATTTATCGCCGCCGCTATCCGAGCAAGGGGGAATAAATGAATGACCGCACCCTAGACCAAAACGCGGCGCAATGGCCCATCCTCGATGCTTGGGCTAAGCAAAAAATATGGGTGGTTAACGGCGCAAAAACGCGCATGAGCGCCGAGGAATGGAAGGACGTACTGACAGCCGCTTTCGAAGGCGAAACGTCGCCACGGCTGGCTATGGGGCTAAATGGAGGGGTTGTTATGCTTGGCAGGCGAACGAGCAAATACACCAAGGCTCGATTCTCTGAATGGCTGGACTGGCTGATGGCAGCAACGCACCACGCGGGAGTAACTCTTGACGAAAGCTGAACGGAAATGGCATGCCAAGGTCAGAGACTTGGGCTGTATTGTGTGCCGGTTGTTCCACGGCGTGCGATCCGATGGGGACATTCACCACGTTCTGTCGGGCAGCAAACGGGCGGGTGAAATGTTTGTGATATGCCTATGTCCGACGCACCACAGGAGCGGACGCAATACGCCGGAATATGTGAGCCGACACCCCTGGCGCAAGGAATTCGAGAAGCGATACGGGACAGAGCAAGAATTGTTACAACAAACGGAGCAGCTATGTGCCAATTTTCAACGGTAAGCGGGCGGGAAGCCTTAGAAGTGCTGCATGGGATTTGCTCGGCTGTTCTCGCGTTTGGTCAAGCGCAAAGCGATTACACCGAAACAGAACTTTCTGACGGTGTACGTTTGGAATTGCTAGTCAATGATATGCGAATCACAATTGAGACCGGGCCGGAAGTCATGGCAGAGATTGAGGCGGCTAAAGCGATTGAGAAGGCATCCCATTGAGACGCGCCGCTAAAGTCGATGCTAACCATCAGGAAATCGTCACAGAGTTCAAAATGCGGGGCTGTGCGGTGCTATCCCTTGCGGCGATGGGAAAGGGCGTGCCTGACCTTCTCGTCGCTTTTGGAGGGGTTACATGGCTGGTTGAGGTCAAAGGCCCAAAAGGTAAAGAGACTGAGGATCAACAAAAGTTTGCGCTGCAATGGACTGGATGCAGGGCAATCGTTCGGGATGTGCAGGGTGTGAAAGATACGGTGGAAATCATGATTGCCCAAATGGTCAAATTACGGGCTTGACACCATGAAAAATCCCGAATATCATCGGGATATTGCTGAAAAAGGGTGAAAAATGTCGAAATACAACGAATCAGCGGCGGCGTTTGTTAGTGTTCTTTTTCACTCGGCAACCGTGACGCACTTCATGCACCTGCAAACCAAGAGTTTCGCGCAGCACATGGCGCTTGGTGAGTATTACGACGCAATCGTAGAGCTTGCCGACAAGTGGGCAGAGGCTTATCAGGGGTGCTACGACCTCATCACGAACTACCCCAAGGACTTCCACTTAGCCACAGAGCCGGTCAAGTATCTGACGCAGATTAAGGACTTTGTGGACGACATTCGCAAGGATTTGCCCGAAGAAAGCCAGCTGCAGAACATCGTGGACGAGATTGCGGATCAGATTGATTCGACCCTCTATAAGCTACGGTTCTTGAAATAATGCCCAGCACATCCCCACAGCAAGCTAGGCTCATGGCAGCCGCCGCTCACGACCCAAAATTCGCCAAAAAGGTCGGCGTGCCGGTCAAAGTAGCGAAGGAATTCAACCAGGCTGACAAGGGCAAGAAGTTAGCCGAAGCCATGAAACGGATGGGTAAGTAACCACTAACTAACATTAGTGGGCACTAACTCAAGTATGTTGACAATTTTACTTGCAAATCAATGATATGGCGGCGAGGAAGCGAAAGATAACTTTATCTGACTCATGGCGGGAAAAGATTCAAGCCAGTCAGATTATGAATCGCCTTCTAAAGCACGTTGAGGGCGAGATTGAGCTATCGAACAGCCAAGTCAAAGCAGCGGATATTTTGCTGAAAAAGGTCGTACCTGACTTGGCTAGGACTGAAAACGTAGGTGATGAGGGCGGGCCACAGGAGATGATAATCCGATGGGCCGATCCGAAATAATCCTACCCTATGCGCCGAGACGGGCTTTTCTCCCCTTCCATGCCCGCACGCAGCGGTGGGGCTGTTTAGTCGCCCACAGACGCGCAGGCAAGACAGTAGCGGCTATCAATGACGTAATCAGGGCAGCGGCTACCTGTAAAAGCACTTTCCCGCTGTTTGGCTACATCGCACCATACCGAAGCCAGGCGAAGTCGGTGGTTTGGGACTATCTCAAGACCTTTGCCGCGCCGATCATCCTTGATAGCAATGAGGCTGAACTGACGGTTACGCTGATGAACTTGGCGAAGGTTAGGTTGTTCGGTGCTGACAATGCCGATGCTATGCGTGGCCTTGGCTTTGACGGTATCTACATGGACGAGTACGGAGACTTCAAGCCTAGCGTATGGGGAAACGTTATCCGTCCAGCATTGTCTGACAAGCAGGGGTGGGCGGTGTTTGGAGGTACGCCGAAAGGAAAGAATCAGTTTTGGTCGATTTATGAAAACGCCATTCGTTCCCCTCACGAATGGTTCCTGCTGCGCCTGCCCGCTTCTTCGTCGGGATTGTTGCCACCATCCGAACTTTCGGCAGCAAAAGCGCAATTGTCCGAGGATCAGTATTTGCAGGAATACGAATGCTCATTTGAAGCTGCAATCCTCGGAGCTTTTTACGGTACAGAATTCAGAGAACTTGAGCAGCAAGGGCGTGTAACAAGCATTGATGTTGACCCGAGCGTGCCGGTGCATACCGCGTGGGACTTGGGCTATCGGGACGATACGGCTATATGGTGGTATCAAGTCTTGCGGGGAGAAATCCATGTTATCGACCATTACTCGGTATCGGGCGCAAACATTGAAGAACTCGCGCAGGTTATCGAGAGCAGAGGTTATCGCTATGGTAAGCATTGGCTACCGCACGACGCGAAAGCCAAGACCCTTGCTAGCGGCGGCAAATCCATTATCGAGCAGCTTGGGGCGCACTTGGGGATTTCCTCGTTGGCTATCGTTCCTGATTTGTCGATCCAAGACGGCATCCAGGCAGTAAGGAAGATGCTCCCGATTACTTGGTTTGACAACAAATGTTACGAAGGCATCGAGGCATTGAAGCAGTATCAGCGCGAGTATGACGAGGATAAGAAGGCATTCAGACAGACTCCGCGGCACGATTGGACTAGCCATCCCGCGGATGCTTTTCGTATGATGGCAATCGCATGGAAGCAAGAGCCGGTAGTCAGAGCGCCGGACAGAGAGAAGCCTCTGATGGTAGGCCCGCAAAACACAGTTACCCTTAACGATATGTGGTCAACTGTTAAACCTAAAGGAGCAAGAATATGAGTGGCGTTTCTTACCCGTACGCGTATGCGTATGAAACCGTAGCAGCAAGTCAAACCGCGCAGGTGTTGGGCGGTACTGGTGCTAAAGGCGATTATGTTCATCGCTTGATCGTGGTCGCAGCGAACAACACCGCGTCGAACGTCACGCTGATTGATGGATCGACCAGCATCGTCATTACCGGTGCAACGACCCCCGTTGGTACTTACAGCCTCGAATTGAACATGGCAGCGGCTACCGGCCCGTGGAAAGTTACGACTGGCAGCGGTGCAACCGTCATTGCTGTTGGAATCTTCACAGCATGATGAACAAGCCGGGGCTGTATGCCAACATCCTAGCCAAGCAGGAACGGATTAAGCATGGATCAGGCGAAAAGATGCGTAAGCCTAGCGATCCCGGTGCGCCGACTGCAAAGGCTTTCCGCGAATCTGCTAAGACTGTGAAGCCGGAGAACAAATGAGCGCAGCATGGACACGCAGCGAGGGCAAAAACCCCGAGGGCGGCTTGAACGCCAAAGGACGAGCCAGCTATCACGCGGAGACTGGCGGCACGCTTAAGCCTCCCGTTAAGGCTGGCGATAACCCGCGTCGCGCGTCTTTCCTTGCTCGCATGGGCAATATGCCTGGCCCAATGGAAAAAGACGGCAAACCTACTCGATTGGCGTTAGCTTTGAAGGCGTGGGGCGCTTCCAGTAAGGAAGATGCCCGCGCTAAAGCAAGAGCGATCTCGGAGCGTAATCGTGACTGAACAAGAGCGCATAGCGGCGGCGCTGGCGTATCAACAGGCGCAGCAACCGGCAATGATGAACCCGAACCTAGCGCGTCAAGGTGCGCGAGGGCGGGAAAACATGATGCCGCCCACTTCGGTGATGGACGAGCGTTATCCGGCTTTTAAGCGCAATCAGGAAGATGTAGAGAAGCTGATGCTCGGACTAGACATCGTTGGCTCGGCTATCCCGCTTGCTGGCCCTGCGGCTAAAGGTGCGGTGGCGCTTGGCAAGTACGCTGCGCCACAGATCGCGCAAGGCTTGGAAAACTACGCATTCAGAACCGGCATGGCTTTGCCGATGGACGTATGGCATGGCACGCCGCATAGATTCCCGCCGACTGCCAAGAATCCGCTAGGTGAGTTTGACCCGACTAAGATCGGAACGGGCGAGGGCGCGCAAGTTTATGGTTACGGGCATTACTTTGCAGAAACGCCTGATGTTGCAAAAACATATCAACCAAGAGATTTAAAAAACGAACAACAATTGTTGAAAATGTATCAAGCTGCTGAATCAAGGCGCGATTACGCAGCAATGGAAGTGCTTGAAAATGCCATGATGCACAAAACTCCGAACGAGTTAAGGCAAATGCACGGCAAAGAAGCCGAAAAAATCATTGGACAAATTGAAAAATTGCCTAGAACGGTGGGAAGTATGTACAAAGTAGACCTACCCGATGAAGTAGTGCCGCAAATGTTGAACTACGACAAACCAATTAAAGAACAGCCTGAGATTCTAAAAGCATTCCGCGCAAGACTGCCCGAAGATATGCTGAAAGCGTTTGACACAAATGTGGAATCGGGCATAAGTGGTGCAAATGCAATGCAAAATTGGTTGTGGAATTCGGGAAAAACCGACGCAAGCAGATCAGAAACGTTGCGACAAATGGGCATTCCCGGCATTCAATACCTAGACGCTGGATCACGCGGCGCAGGCACAGGAACACGCAATTTCGTTGTATTCCCTGGCAATGAAGGTTTGCTGAATATACTAGGACGAGAATAAATGGACGAACCGCAAAGCACAGGTTTGCAGAAGCTGCTGCACAATGTTGCAGCCTATGACAACGACTTTAAGAAGTGGGAAGCCCGCGCTCAGAAGATCATCAAGCGTTATCGGGATGACAACCGCAGTCAAAACACTAACGAGACTGCTAAGTTTAACATTCTATGGTCGAACGTTCAGACGCTGATTCCTGCGGTCTATGCGCGTCTGCCAAAGGCTGATGTATCGCGTCGCTTTGGTGACAATGACCAAGTGGGGCGAGTGGCTTCCCTGTTGATAGAGCGGGCGCTGGACTTTGAAATTGAGCATTACCCCGACTTTCGCAGCACGATGAAACACGCAGTCGAGGATCGTTTCCTCGGAGGGCGCGGTACATCTTGGGTGCGGTATGAGCCACACGTTCAAGCTGTCGGTATGCCCGAGGATGGGCTGGAGATTACCGAGGACATTGACGAGCCGGAGGCGAACAATCAATCTTTGGCTGGCGAAGAACCGCTAGAGGAAATCGAGTACGAATGCGCTCCCGTCGATTATGTTCATTGGAAGGACTTCGGGCACTCTGTTGCGAGGACATGGGAAGAAGTTACCGCGGTGTGGCGATGGGTTTACATGACTCGCGAGGCATTGGTAGAGCGGTTCGGTGAGGAAGTCGGCAACAAGATTCCTTTCGATGCAGGCCCGGACACTCTCAAGCAATACGGGCAATCCACCAAGGAACACACCCGCGCAAAGATTTGTGAATACTGGGACAAGGAAACCGGTAAGGTTTATTGGTTCAGCAAGTCGATGCCTAACATCATTGACGAGCGCGATGACCCGCTAGAGTTGGAAGGATTCTTCCCTTGCCCGCGTCCGCTGTACGCCACCGTCACAAGCGATACCCTAGTCCCTGTTCCTGACTTCGTGCTGTATCAGGATCAGGCGAACGAGCTGGATATTCTGTCCGACCGCATCGATGGGCTGGTTAAAGCTTTGCGTGTGCGCGGTGTATACGACGCTTCACAGCCTGCATTGCAGCGACTGATGACCGAGGGCGAGAACAATGCTCTGTTGCCGGTCGATACTTGGATGGCGTTTGGCGAGAAAGGTGGCTTAAAAGGCGCGATTGACTTCCTGCCTATCGACATGATCGCCGCTACGCTGATTCAATGCTATCAAGCGCGAACGGAAATCAAGAATCAAATCTATGAAATCACAGGTCTGTCGGACATTATCCGAGGATCGTCGTTTGCGTCCGAGACGGCTACCGCGCAGCAGATCAAGGGGCAATATGCCTCGATTCGGTTGCGTGCCATGCAAGAGGATGTGGCGCTGTTTGCGACGGGCTTGCTTCGTCTTAAGGCGCAGGTTATCTGCACCAAGTTCACACCCGAAACGATTCTCATGTACGCCGCTGCCAATCAAATGCAACCTGATGACCAGCAATTGATTCCTCAGGCACTTGCGCTGTTGAAAGACAAGCCCCTGCGTAACTTCCGCATCGATGTGGCAGCGGATTCGCTGGTGCAGTTGGACGAGCAAAAAATGAAACAAGAACGCGGCGAATTCTTGCAAGCGTTTGGTTCATTCTTGCGCGAAGCCTTGCCGTTAGGTCAACAAGCGCCGGAAATGATCCCGATGATAGGCGAGCTGTTGAAATTTGGCGTTACCGCGTTTAAAGGTGCAAGGCAGATTGAGGGTGCGATTGACCAAAGCATTAACAGACTGGTCAATAAGCCTGCTGCACAGCCGCAACCCGACCCCGAAATGCTCAAAATGCAAGCCGATCAGCAGATGGCACAAGCGAAGATGCAAGCCGACGCACAGCTTGAACAAGCCAAGATGCAAGCCACCATGCAGATTGAGCAGGCTAAATTGCAGCTTGAGCAAGCAAAAACGCAGCGCGAGGTCGAAATTGAGCAAATGCGGGCGCAAATGGATGCTCAGAAAATGGAGTTTGAGCGCCAAAAGGTCGAAATGGAGGAGCAATACAACCGCTGGAAAACGGAACTGGATGCAGCAACAAAAGTAACCGTGGCGCGAATTGGAGCGAATCCCGGCGTGGATATCCCGCTGGTCGAGGCTGCAACTGCCTCTGCTGAGCGCATGACCGCTGAGCTAGGTAACGGCGTGCAAATGGCGCTGCAAAACGTCGAGCGGTTACAGCAGGACATGGCGATGCTGCACGATCAGACTGCGGGCAAGATCGACAACCTGATGAATGTCATGGCTGCACCGAAACGCATCATCCGTGGGCCTGATGGTAAAGCTGTCGGGGTTGAAATCGTTACATGAACGGGGGATGGGACACCGGCACATGGGATGAAGCAACGTGGGACTACGTTCCCACGCTGATTGACCTTGATACCCATGACGGCGACAAGCTGAAAGATCGCTTTGCAAGGGAAAAAGCGGTACGGGAGGAGCGTCGCAAGGAAGTTCTCGCCCTATATGAAAGAATTGTTGAGGGCAAAGAGGATATTCCCGAAGTCGTTGAGCCGCTGAATTACATTACCAAGCAAGAGATTTTGACAAGCAACCTTGATTTTGATAAGTTGATTGCCGATCTTAAGAATGCTGAACAAATTTGGCAGCGGCACGTTGAAATCGATGACGAGGAAATTCTGTTACTTCTATGAGAAAACGCTGGATTTATGTTGACGGTGAAGCAATAGAAGTTGGTGAGTACCAACCGACTCCCTTGCACCATGTAATGCCCGACATTCAGCCTTATCAGTCCATGATTGACGGATCGATGATTACCAGCCGCAGTCGCCACAGGGAACACCTGCAAGCGCATGGCTGCATTGAAGTTGGCAACGAAAAGATGGAAACGAAAGTTGCTCCGGTCAAGGATAACCGCAGAGAAGTATTGCGGGCGCAACTAGCAAACATGACTCACGCAGATGCAAACAAGATGTTGAACAAACTGCGCGATGACGCACGATTTACCCGTAACCCCCACAGGGAGAGATAAATGAGCGATCTAAACGCAATAGCACCGGTTGAAGATACCCGCAGAGAAAAACTGCTGGAACAGTTTGAGCAAGTCGAAAGCGCCCCCGAAACTGTCCGCGAGGATGTGCCCCGCGACGAGCAAGGCAAGTTTGCAGCGAAAGAACCCGAACAGACGATGGTGCAGCAGGCGCAAGAGCCTGTTGAAGAACCGGTGTGGAAACGCCCACCGGCTTCGTGGAAGAAGGATTACCACGACGTTTGGCAAACCGCTGATGACAGGATGAAGGAATACGCCTGGCAGCGCGAAGAACAGATGAAAGCAGGGGTACAGCCCCTGATGGAAAAAGCCCGCATTGCAGACCAGTTTAACGAGGTCTTGAATCCCTACATGGAGACAATCCGTGGGTTGGGGATGGATGCACCGAAGGCTGTCAAAGCCTTGATGGAAGCAGATCACGCATTACGGTATAGCGATCCGCAGCAAAAGCAACAACTTTTTATGCGACTCGCGCAGCAGTACGGTGTAAATTTGGGTGACATGAGCCAACTGCCACAACAGATGGTTGATCCCAATATCTCAGCGCTTCAGCAGGAACTGAATCGAGTTCGGGGCGAGGTGTTGAGTTGGAAAGAGCAACAAGAGCAAGTGCAGAACCAGTCTTTGCTAAGCGAGATTGACAGTTTCGCTATGCGGGCTGAGCATTTTGAAGAAGCGCGCCCGACAATGATTAGTTTGCTGCAAAGCGGTGTAGCAACGACATTAGAGGATGCGTATGAAAAAGCATTACGCCTAGACGATAACCTTTATCAGCAAGTTCAACAGAGCCGACAAGCCCAAGTTGAAACTCAGCAAAAGGTCGTAGCAAATCAAGCTGCGAAGAAAGCTAGAGCGGCAGCGGTTAGTGTCAGAAGTGCCGCACCCGGCGCGACAACGGCTACCAAAGCGCAAGATCGCCGATCCCTGCTTGCCGAACAATTCGACAGCATGGCAGATCGACTCTAAAAACCTGATAGGAGAAAACCATGGCATTCGCCAATAGTTCTATCAGCGACATTATCGCTACTAACATCCAAAGCCGTAGCGGTGAGCTTGCTGATAACGTTTAACATATAGACGTTATAAAACTCCGTGAATTCGGTGAAAAGCTGAGATGCCAACACCGAGCCAAACCGCAAAGGATAACCAAGGGTTGCGGAAGGTGTAACGACTAGGATGCGACGGAAGTCAAGTCCCACGAGCGCGGAGCGTAAGTATTAACCAAAGAGGGGAATCCCAAATGGTAACGATCTACGGATTAGAAGATGCAAGTACCGGCGCGGCTTATGTAGGCTGCACATCAGGCAAGATAGGTAAGCGGATGCGCGAGCATCGCAGCCTGTTGAAATCCGGGAAACACACTTCTAGACGGTTGCAAGAAGCGTGGAACGATCACGCTGGTTTGTTTCAAATGAAAGTCTTAGAAACAATGCCAGCAGATGTATCCGTGATTGAGAAGCGCGAGCGTGAGTTGTCTTGGATGAAGCATTACAGGGTGCAAGATTTGTTGCTAAACGAAAATGAACTATCGTTTAGACCCCCTGCGGATGCTCCAAAAAAGGCAGCGGCGGCACGAGTAGCCAATGGTTACCGTCCTAGCGCGGAAAGCAACTTAAAGCGTAGATTGGCGCAGCTTGGAAAGCCGAAAGGTCACGGTGCAAAAATTAGCGCCACCAAGCAAGCGAAAAACTTACGATGAGATAGTCTGCTCTGCATGGAAGAAAACATGCAGGAGCTTCGGATAAAGAGCCGAGGACATGAACAAAAAGGACAAACAACAACGCCCTGCTGCGCCGACTGAAGGAACGCGGAAACGTCAAGACCTTCTCAGGCGGTAACGTAATCTTGCAAGAGATTATGTATAACGACAGCGCCACCAACAACACCAATAGCTATAGCGGCTATGAAGTGCTCAATGTGAGCCAAAACAGTCCCATTAATGCATTGGTGGCCTTGCAGAGAAATCTGCATTGAAAAACTTTGTGAATTCGGTGAAACCCTGACCATTAAGTTGAAGGCAATACCGAGCCAAGCCCGCAAGGGAAGGTGTAACGACTAGAGGGTGACTCCTCGTAGAGCCAAGTGGCTCGAAGTGCAAAGAACCCGCAAGGGTTGTGAGATAGTCTGCTCTGCATAGAAATATGCAGCAGTCCGAAAGGGCGGCAAGGAATTAACGAATCCTTGTGAACACATGGTAGTGCAGCACAGTTCTCGATCACCCAGTACGCTTCGGCAGTTTCGATCAGCGGCCTGGAAATGATTCAGAACAGCGGCAAAGAGGCGATCATTGACCTGCTGGACGGTCGTATGAACGTTGCTGAAGCGCAACTGGCTAACCGCATCAGCGGTGACCTGTATCTTGACGGTACTGGGAACGCTGGTAAGAACCTGACCGGCTTGGGCGCTGCTGTGCCTGATGCTCCAAGTTCGGGCACTTACGGCGGCATTGATCGTGCTACTTGGTCGTTTTGGCGCTCGGTGTCTTATTCCGGCGTGACCAACGGCGGCGCTGCGGTCACCTACAGCAACATCCAGCAATACATGGATGCAGTCGCTGTTCAGTTGATTCGTGGAACGGACAAGCCTGATCTGATCGTGGCTGACAACAACTACTATCGTCTTTACCTGCAATCGCTGCAAGCGATCCAGCGGATTACCGATAGCGGTTCGTCGATGGCCGGTGCTGGCTTTGCCTCGCTGAAATACTTCGGCGCTGGTATGGCTTCGGATGTGGTGCTGGACGGTGGTATCGGTTCTTCCGCTACCGCTAACCATATGTTCTTCTTGAACACTAAGTACCTGATGTTCCGTCCGCACGCTGATCGTAACTTTGTTCCGATTGGTGGCGAGCGCCAAGCAGTCAACCAAGATGCAATCGTTAAGCTGATTGGTTGGGCCGGTAACTTGACTAGCAGCGGCCCGCAGTTCTGCGGCGTGCTGATTGCTTAAGGAGAAAACAACATGCCTACTTTCAGCGTAAGTAATACCGCAGGCGTTACCCTGACCAACGTGGATCAGACTTCGCAATTCACGACTGGTACGGTGGTTAATCTGTCTGACGGCGGTCAAGCCGTGTACGTTCAAGCTCTGTCTGAAATCTCTGCCTATGCTGCTGTCGCAATTTATGACACGCAAAAGGCTCAGATGATGACCACGACTCTTGCAGCCACTTGCAAGCGCGTGGGCTTCGCTCAGACTTCCATCGCTTCGGGCTACTACGGTTGGGTGCAAATGGGCGGCAAGGTGCAAGTGAACCTGGCTGCTAATTGCGCCCCGAACGTCCCGCTCTACACCACCGCAACCGCTGGCGTGCTGGATGACGCTGTTGTTTCGGGTGGCGCGGTGTTTGGCCTTGTGGCTACCACTTCGATTTCCAACGCGACTGCGGTTACCTGCATTGCCGGTTACCCGCATATCGCTTCGGGTGTTGCAGGTACTTAATGAATAAACTGGAAATCTCTGTGCGGGCTGCTGGTACGCCCGACGAAAATTCGGCTTACATCCGCTCTGCGCTTGCGCGGGGACTTCCGGAGCTACAACCCGCTCCCGCTCGGCACGATGGAACACTTGTGCTGGTCGGGAGCGGCCCATCGATGCCTGAGTTCGTTGATGAGATACGACAGCAACGCGAACAGGGCAGGACGATCTGCGCTATTAAAGGCGCACACGATTTCCTATGCGACAACGGCATAAAACCTGATTTGTGGGTTGATCTTGACCCACGAGACAGGACTAACTGCATTCAGAAAAAGAACGATCACACGGTTTACATGGTGGCATCCCGATGCCCGCCGGTGATGTTCGACTGGCTTGCTGACAAAAATGTGCTGCTTTGGCATTCGTGGTCGCAAGACGCTGAATGCGAGGCGATAGGCAAAAGGCTTGCAGTAGGCGGGGGAACGACTTCCGGCTTGCGGGCTATCAACATCGGTTACTTGCTAGGCTTCCGCAAGTTCATCCTGTACGGCTATGACTCTTGCATCCGCGAGGATGGGACGAAACGATTTACGGGTGAGAAAGCTGGTCGCACGATTGAGATTTATGTGGGTGAAGCGCCGCACCGCAAGAAGTTTGTGAGCAACATGGCTATGGCGCAGCAAGCAAACGAGTTCCAACTGGTGTTTAGCGTGATGCCGGACATTACAATCGAAGCGCGGGGCGACGGACTGATAGCCGAAATCCTGCGGGTAAGGAGCGCATGGAAGCTCGCAGCGTAACCTGGCTGCATCGCGGGGGTGCTGAGATGGCATCCTACCGATTGAGGGCGCAACTGCCCTCGGCGTATTGCAAACACAAATCAAAGCTGAATGCTCAAGGCGCGGATATAGCGGTCTTTGCCAAGCCGCACCCCGATGATGCAATGTTGTTCCATCACATGAAGGGGCAAGGCGTAAAAATGGTGGTCGATATTTGCGATGACCATTTTGAGAATCCGCAGTTAGGTAAACTTTATGAAGAAATGGCTAGAGAAGCTGATGCGGTTGTGTGCCCGACTGAGGAAATGGCGCGACGAATTCGCCGCCATGCGGAAAGGGATGCTCAAGTAATCCCCGATTCGTGGGAAAACCGAGGTCAACCGCACGCAGACGGCAATAAATTTTTGTGGATGGGGCATCAGAGCAATCTGAAAGAAATATTGCCTTATCAACAAATGTTGAAAAAGTACGATATGACCTACTGCACAGGGAAAAATGACCTGATTGATTGCGTGCCGTGGTCTAACAGCGCACAAGAGCAACTGCTGCACCAAAGCAACATTGTTTTGCTACCGAATGCCGAGGAAACCTACAAAAGCCCCAATCGACTCATTAACGCAGTCATGGCGGGTTGCTTTGTAATCGCGAGTAAGATTGTTATAAACAAGGAATTTAGGCACTTTTGTTACCTTGGGCCAGTCAAGGGTGGGTTGCAGTTCTCGCAAGCCTACAGGCACGAATTAAACGCCTTAGTGCGGGAAGGCCAACGATACATTCAAATGCACTACTCACCTGAACAGATTGGAGCGGCATGGGATACGCTATTCGACTCCATTTAGGGGCGGGGGATCGATCATGGCCCGGCTGGATCAACGTCGATTGCGTTGGGGATCAGGATTTGCTGTCCGATGTAACAAAGCTTGACTTGCCGGATGACCATGCCGACGAGATTTCTGCGATCCACCTGTTTGAGCATATTGAACGCTTGAAGGTGAAACAAACCTTACAGGAATGGCGGCGGGTGCTAAAGCCAGGCGGTCAGTTATCGCTTGAGATGCCGTGTCTTGATAATGTGATTGCCTTGTGGAATGCGGGCTATCGGCATGATGACTTGATCGGGCGAGCATTGTTCGGAATGCCCGAACCTGATACGATGCGGCATCATTGGTGCTACTCTAAAGCCGAAATCGGTGCGTTGTTGACCGAAGCAGGTTTTCAGAATGTGCGATTTGAAGAACCTTTTTTTCATATTCCGCAGCGAGATTTGCGCGTTTTAGGATTCAAATGAGCATACCTTCGCGGGTTCTCGGTTCGGGTGTCAGTCAACTATCCACGGTTTCAATTTGCGGGGATGGCAAAGACGAAATTACGGCTACCGGATCGACAAGAACAGATGCGAAGCAGTTGGTAAGCGTGTTCAATTCGGTGGACACGGTTGCATCAGGAACAGGCGTAAAACTTCCCCCGACCGAAATGGGGGAGGTGATTTACATTTCAAACAGCGGCGCTAGTGCGCTGAAAGTTTACCCGTATGAATCAACATCAACAATTAACCAAACGACTTCAGCAAGCGTAGCCAAAGATCATACAAGCATTTTTTTTGCAGTCAATAATAGTATGTGGTACAGCATTGTCGGCACGAAAACCTAATCCCCACAGGAGAACGTTATGGCACTCGATTCAGATATCAATAACGCAGATTCGCAACTCTATGTTGAGTTTTACAACTACGAGAAAGACCCCTACAAGGGCAAGCCGTTCGTGCGAATTGTAGTGCCAGGAGACAAGACCACAATTATTGACCAGCCGGTGCGGGATGACCACAAAGAGCGGTTTCCCCGTCAATGGCTGCATTTTCAGATGCAAAGCGGTGATGGCCCGGTTATTGGCGTGCCGCTGAAAGATTGGTTTCAAGACCGTCCTGATGAGCTGAGCGACAATCAACTGGCTGAGTTGCAGATTCTCAAGTTTCAGACGGTTGAACAAGTCGCCACAGCAAGCGATAATCAGCTTCAACGGATTGGCATGGGTGGCGTAGGATTGCGCGAACGTGCGCGGAATTACTTGCTGAACAAGAATCAAAAGGTTTCTAGCGGTGAGTTGGAAGAAACCCGCGCAAAACTGAGAGAACTTGAGGCGCAGATGGCGATGCTATTGGAGCAGCGCAAACCTGGCCGACCGAGGAAAGAGAATGTCAACGACAACGATGCTGGAGTTAGTGCAGCAAGTAACTAACGAGCTTGGCGTTGCAACCCCGACAAGCGTAGCAGGCAACACAAATCAGGACGTAATCCAAATACTCGCGTTAATGAACGCGAACGGATACGAGTTTCTGCGCCGTCACGCTTGGCGGGAATTGACTAAACCGCACGCGTTTTATACGCAATACATCACGACCACAGGCACTTGGACAACCGCAGCCCGCACGATCACGATGGCATCGACTGCGGGACTTGATACAACGTATCAGGTTCAAGGTACAGGCATCAATCAGAACACCTACATTGTTTCGGTTGACTCAGGTACACAAGTCACAGTCAATCAGGATTTTGCTGCAAGTGCAGCAGGTGCTACTGCTTACTTTCAGAAAATCAAGTATTCGCTACCAAGCGATTACGAAAGCCTTGTCCCGCGCACGATGTGGGATAAATCCAAACATTGGGAAATGCTTGGCCCGGAAGATGCACAGCAATGGGAATGGTTGCTGTCGGGCTATATCTCAACTGGCCCGCGTATCCGTTGGCGCTTGCTTGGTGCGTACTTTCAGATTTGGCCCGGTATGTCGACGGCTGAATACCTTGGCTTTGAGTACCGCAGCAAAGGATGGGCGCAAGCTGCGGATGGGACTGTCAAGAATTCCTTTACTGCCGACACCGATACCTGTATCTATCCCGACCGGCTGATGGTCAACGCTACAAAGCTAAAGTATTTTGAGGCTAAAGGCTTTGATACCACAGCGATGATGCGGAACTATCTGACCGAGTTGGAAGCAGCGAAAGCGCTGGATATGTCCTCCGCTAACCTGTCCCTCGCTCCGCGTCCGGGCACAGTTCTTATTGGTTACGACAACATTCCTGATAGCGGTTACGGAACGAACTGATGGCAACGAGCGCACGCCGTCGGATGATGATCCAAGGCACAGCGGCGCAAGTCGCTTCCTTGCCTGCGCCTATTGGTGGCTGGAATGCCCGCGATTCCTTGGCAAACATGGAGCCGACGGATGCTGTCCAGCTAACCAATATGTTCCCGACGGTATCAAGCGTCAACCTGCGGGGCGGCTATCAGCAATTTGCGACAGGCATTACAGGACAAGTCGAAAGCCTGTTTAATTATTCTGGCGGTGCGACTGAGCGGCTTTTTGCAGTTGCTGGTGGCAAAATTTACGACGTAACCGCAGGCGGTGCTGTTGGCGCTGCTGTTGTCTCAGGACTGACTAACAGCCGGTGGGAATACGTCAACGTTTCCACGCCTGGCGGTGCGTATATGTATTGCGCCAACGGTTTAGACGCTCCCCTGCTTTACAACGGCACAACGTGGACTTCGATTACAGGCGCATCGACCCCCGCGATAACGGGCGTTACAACGACTTCGCTTGACGATGTGACGCTGTTCAAAAACCGCGTTTGGTTCATTGAGAAAAACACCCTCAAGGCATGGTATCTCCCGACTTCCTCCATCGGCGGTGCTGCTGAACAGTTAGACCTGAGTTCTATCTGTCGGTTCGGTGGCTACCTTGTTTCCGTAGGAACGTGGACGATTGATGCTGGCTATGGTGCTGATGATAACCTAGTGTTTGTGACCAGCACAGGCGAGATCGTTGCGTATCGAGGCACAGACCCTGCAAGCGCCTCGACATGGGCGCTGATAGGCGTATGGAAGCTAGGCACGCCAATTGGCAAGCGGTGTATGTTCAAGTATTCGGGCGATCTGTTGATCCTCACGCTTGACGGTCTTTACCCTCTTGCGTCTGCTGTGCAGAGTTCGCGGCTTGATCCGAGGATTGCGCTATCCGACAAGATTCAAGGCGCGTTTGCACAAGCGACTAGGACTTACCAAAATAACTTTGGTTGGCAGATTCTTTACAACGCAAAAAACAATGCGCTGTTTGTCAATGTGCCAACTTCCGAAGGTTCGCAGCAGCAGCAGTATGTAATGAACAACATCACAAAAGCATGGTGCAACTTTACCGGTTGGAATGCTAATTGTTGGGAAATCTACAACGATGATCCTTACTTCGGCGGGAATGGATTTGTAGGCAAAGCATGGACGTTAGATTATCAAGACAACGCTGCAAACATCCCTGCGAACACATTGCAAGCGTTTAACTACTATGGTTCTCGCGGCGTTAAGAAGTATTTCACTCGCGCAAGGCCGAGCCTGTTTACCAACGGGCAACCGGCTATTTTTGTCGGCATGAACGTCGATTTTGACATTCAAGACACTACCGCTGCGCTGTCTTATAGCCCTCAAAGCTATGCAACTTGGGGCACATCCTTGTGGGATGTTGGTGTATGGGGTTCGGATTCGACTATTACGAACAACTGGCAAGGCATTACCGGCATTGGATACTGCGGCGCAATTCAGTTGAAAAGCGCCAGTAGCGGCATTCAGATTGAATGGGCATCAACGGACGTGGTGTATCAAACCGGATGGGCTGGCATATAACGAAAGGCCCGGCTATCGGGCATTGGGTAGCTAAACGTGTTGAAGGCGGCTACTTTGAAGGAAGAAGCGAAGCGATTGGATTGTGTAAGGACGATCAGATTGTTGCAGGCGTAATCTATGAGAATTGGAACAGAAAAAGTATTTGGTGTCATATAGCAATCGAAGGACGGATAACAAGCGCATATTTAGCAGCAATTTTCGATTATCCGTTCAACGTGTGCCAAGTAGATAAGATTATTGTGCCAGTAGGAAGCGACAACGCAGTAAGCATCAAGCTAGTAACAAATATGGGATTCGCAGAGGAAGGCAGAATTAAGGACGCAAGGGTTGACGGTGACATTGTTTTCTTTACAATGAAGCATGACTCTTGCAGGTTTTTGACTGATAAATACCGCAAGAAAATAGGAGTTCATTATGGGTAAAGGTTCTTCAGCACCGCCGCCGCCGCCCGCGCCTGATTATGCTGGCGCTGCACAAGCACAGGGCGCTGCAAACGTAGAAACCGCTCGCGTTCAAGGAAGAATGTCGAACCCGAACATTATTTCTCCGTTGGGCACGCAAACGATCACTTATGAAGGCGATCAGCCCACAATCACGCAAAAATTGACTCCGACTGCCGAGGAAACGCTTGCCGCACAGCAGCGAGTTCAAAAGCTGTTGGCAGGTCTTGGGGAAACGGGCACGACGCAGGCGCAAAAAGTCATTGGTTCGCCGTTTTCGCCGACTGGCACAGCAGGTCAAGGACTGCAAACCCGCCTTGACTTGTCCAATCTCGCGCAAATGCCGGTCAATGCAGGAATGACGGGGCAACAAGCGATTATGGCGCGGTTAGAGCCGCAACTGCAACGCCAGCAAGCCGCGATGGAGAATCAGCTTGCCAATCAAGGCATTACGCCAGGATCGGAGGCATATCGGGTTGCACAAACGCAAGCAGCGCAGAACCGCAATGATTTGTTGAGCCAAGCGGCATTGCAAGGCATCAGCTTAGACACAGGCGCACGCGCTCAAGGATTGAACGAACAGCAAGCAATCTTGGCAGCGCAAAATGCAGCGCAACAACAAGAGTTGCAACGACAAGCCTACTTGCGTCAACAGCCGTTAAACGAAATTACCGGACTCATGTCGGGATCGCAAATTCAGATGCCGCAGTTCCAAGGCTATCAAGGGCCATCGGTTGCGCCAGCCCCAATCTTTGCAGGAGCGCAAGCGCAAGGGCAAGCAGCGATGAATCAATATGGCATCAATGCAGCGCAACAAAATGCAAATATGGCGGGTCTTGGAAGTTTGCTAGGCGCAGGTCTTGGTGCATACGCATACAATCCGACAGCGGTCAAAGGGCTGTTTGGCTTTTAATTTGGAGCACTAACGATGGCTGAACAAATTAGCTTTACCGTACCGAACCCCTATCAGTCTGAATTGGCTGATATTGCTCGCCGTCAAAAAATGGCTGAACTGATGCAGCAACAGGCTTTCCAGCCCGCCGAAACATTTAGCTACGGCGGCATACAGGCTAGGACTTCGCCGCTTACGGGTCTTGCCAAGGCGTTGCAAGGGTATATGGCCGTTAAGACTCAAAAAGATTTAGCGAATGAGCAGAAAGCATTGGGCGAAAGAGCGCAGCGGGAAAGTGCATCCGACTTTGCTAAATTGTTTGAGCATATGAGAGGGCAGGAAGCAATGCCCGCCCGTGAACCCGCAACGCCGCATGATGACGAAGGTAATTTCATGCCTATGGTGGCTGCTACTCCTGCGCGTGAACGCGGCTTTGTTGATCCAAGCATTTTGCCGACTTTGCGCGATCCGCAAGCGCGTCAACTTGCCATGTCGCAAATGCTGTCACAGATGCGCCCACAAGCGCCTATCAGCGTGAAGCCTGGCGAAATATTGGTTAACCCTCAAACATTACAACCTGTTTATACCGCTCCAAAAGATGAAGAGTTTGGCACTACTCCGCACTACGAATTGAATGACAAAGGAGTGCCGCAGTCGGTAGTGTATTCAAAAACAGGTGTTCGCAAAGTAATTGGTGATGCTGTGCCACAAAATACATTTAATGCTATGCCACTTGAAGGCAAAGCACGGCTGTATTTTGACATGTACAGAAATCAAACACTTAGCGCGGATCAACTTGCAAACCTTGCCATTAGTAATGCTCAACTTGGTGTGGCAATTCAAAAGTTAATTGATGAAACAGGACAAGGGCCTGCCGGCGGTGTGCCGTTGCCACGTCAAGGTCAAATTCCTCAAGCATTGATAAATATGTTGCAAGGGAATCCACCGATTGCAGGGCAAACAGTAATGAATCAGCCCATGGCACAACCTAGCTCGCAACCTGCTATAAATCCTATGGCACAGCCTGCTGTTCCTGTTCGTGCTCCTGTAACGCAATCGCCTGTTTCACAAACCCCGGCTATACAAACGCCCGTAACGACTGCTGGAACAGATCAAAACATTCCGGCTAAGTTGCGGCGGGATATTGTGAAAAGCCGACTTGAATCAGAAAGCAAAAAAACAACTGCAATGGAAGGATTGGGCGAAGCTTTAAATGAAGCAGAAGCAATTCTGACAAGCAAAAAAGTAAAGCCAACTCAGTCCGGTTTGGGTACGGCAATGGATACAGCAGCAGCATTTTTTGGTAATGCTCCAGCAGGTGCAGCACAGGCAGATCAACTAAGAGCAATTGCTGGAATTGTTACGGCAAAAATGCCGCGTATGGAAGGCCCGCAATCTGACAGAGATGTAACGTTGTATCGTGAAATGGCTGGCGATATTGGAAACTCAACTCTTCCAATTTCGCGTCGTCTTGCAGCATTGCAAACGGTGCGTGCATTAAATGAAAAGTATATTGGCAAACAAAAGCCCGAAGCAGGTGGATTGTCAGAAGATGAAAAAGCATTGCAATGGGCAAATTCCAATCCTAAAGATCCTAGAGCAGCCGCTATTAAGAAAAGGCTTGGTCAATAATGGCAACATTCGACCCTGATGCTTATCTAGCAGAGCAGCCTGCATTCGACCCTGATGCTTACTTGGCATCGGTAAAAGAATCGCCTGCTGCATGGCAAGTGGGAGTAAATGCCATCAACAAAGGCATGGCTAACACGATTGATATGCTGCTGAATGCTCCGCAAAACGTGGCAAACCTTGCGCGTGCGGGAGTAGGTACGGCTGCAATCGCTGCTGGACGACCCGATCTTGCGCCAGAACTTCGTCCGACCCCTGACCTAGCCCGCAGAGCGTTCACCGCCCTCGGTGGTATTCGCCCTGAGTTTGAGCCGTCAACCACAGGACAACGGGTGCTAGACGTTGCAGGACAAGGCGTAGGCGGCGGCGTAATGTCTCCGGCTGCATCGTTAGGTGGCATGGGTAGAAACGTCGCTATAAGCGGCGTAAGCGGGGCAACGGGGCAAGGAACAACCGAAGCCACAGGAAGCCCGCTGGCCGGAATGCTTGCGAGCATGACAACCCCAAGCGTAATGAGTGCAGCGGGTAATCGAGCACAAGCTGCTGTCAATCAAGCAAGAATGCAAGAAGCAGAACAAGGCTTGCGAAATCAAACATTGCGAGCAGGACAAGAAGCGGGATACATGATTCCCCCTTCGACTGTTAACCCGTCTGCGGTCAATAAAGTTCTTGAAAGCATTTCGGGAAAAGCGGCTGTTGGGCAAGAGGTTAGCCTACGCAATCAAGAAATTACCAACAGATTAATGCGTCAAGAATTGGGGCTTCCCGAAGGAACTCCAATAACGAAAAAAGAATTGTCGGATTTTCGGGCTAGGGTTTCTCAACCTTATCAAGACATCGCAGCCATATCGCCATTGGCAAAAAGCACGCTAAACAAGCTAAAAGATGCTCGATTTGAAGCAAAAACTCAATGGGATTATTACGACAGAAGCGCCAAACCCGAAGCATTGGCTTTAGCAAAACAGCTTGACAACAAAGCCGATATGCTGGAAACAACTTTAGAAAAAATTGCTGCAAAGTCGAATCAACCGCAGCTAGTTGATGATTTGCGAGAAGCGCGAAAGCAAATAGCAAAATCATACAACATTGAGAACGCGCTAAACATTGGAACTGGCAACATTTCAGCGCCAATCCTTGCGAGGCAAATGGACAAAGGTGCTTTGTTTACTGGCAACCTAGCGACAACAGGTCGGTTTGCAAATGCGTTCCCATCGTCAATGCGTGAGGGTGAAAGAATCCCTACGCCTGGCGTAAGTGCGGGCAATGCTTTGGCTGCCGCATTGCTTGGAACGATTGGCGGCACACAGTTAGGGCCTATGGGAACACTAGCGGCTACATTACCTTATGCAAACATTCCGGCGAGGGCGCTAGTAACGTCTCCTGCATATCAAAGGATGATGGCGCAACCTAACTATTCGCCAGGCATGACTAATCGCGCACTTGCTCCGTTAGGTGGCATGCGGCCCGAAGAAGAAGCATTACTAAGCGCACTTGCGGCAGCAAGACAACAAGGAGCACAACAATGAGCTACAATGGCAGCGGGACATTCCAAATCAACACGGCGGGGCAACCTGTCGTTGCAGGCACAGTTATTAGTTCGACAGCGTTTAACTCGCTGACGGCTGACCTTGCAAACGGACTTAGTACCGCAATCACTAAGGACGGGCAAACGACTGTTACCAACAACATCCCCATGGCGGGATTTAAGATTACAGGTCTTGGGGCTGCAACGGTTGGAACGGATGCCGCTCGGTACTCGCAGATTCAAGGCGGGACGGACAAGCTCATCACGGTGACGGGTACTGACACGCTTACCGGATCATTGACCCCTGCGCTTACGGCTTACGCTGCGGGCAATCAATTTTCATTTGTAGTTGCCAACACCAACACCGGCGCGGTGACGATCAACATCGATGGCGTGGGTTCAAAGTCAATCACTCGCACCGGATCAACTGCGCTAGTCGCTGGCGACATGGTGGCTGGTCAAGTGGTGCTGATTGAATACGATGGCACTCGATTCCAACTGCTGAACGGTAATAGTTTTACGAATCTGAATGTTTCGGGAACGCTCGGCGTTACTGGCGCGACTACGCTTAGCGCGGCTTTGACCTATGGCGGTGTGACGCTGACCAATGCGGTTACGGGCACAGGCAAGATGGTGTTGGATACCAGCCCAACCGTTAACAATCCGACCGTTACTAACTATGTTGAAAGCGTAGTCACGATTGGTACGGTTACATCGTCTAACACTATCGCGCTGACAAATGGCACGGTTCAAACCGCGACGCTTACCGCTTCGACGGCTTGCACGTTCACGATGCCCACAGCAACGGCTGGTAAGTCTTTTGTGTTGTTGCTCAAGCAAGCAGCTTCGACGGGTAACGGTACTGCGACGTTTACCGGCGTTAAGTGGGGTACTGCTGGCGCTCCCACAATTACTGCAACAGCCGGAAAAATGGACATTCTGACCTTCATCGCTGACGGAACGAACTGGTACGGCAGCATTGCACAGGGATACACCCCATAATGTTTGCAGCTAAAAACTTTTTCCTAGCCGGTGGTGCTGCGGGAATTACTGCCGATTTCCTTGTTGTAGCGGGTGGCGGCGGTGGTGGTGGATTTGGTGGCGCGGGTGCAGGCGGTTACCGCACAAGCGCAGGAACTAGCGGCGGCGGTGCGTCTGCCGAATCGCAGTTAACGCTATCGTATGGTATTGCGTACACAGTCACAGTTGGCGCAGGCGGGGCGGGCGTAATTGGCGGTGGTTCGGGGGCTTCCGGCTCTAATTCGGTTTTCAGTTCTATTACGTCAACCGGTGGTGGTTTTGGAGCTGATGGCAATGGAGGAAGCGGCGGCTCGGGCGGCGGCACAGTCACAAGCACAGTTGGAAGTGGAACATTAGGGCAAGGCTACAATGGAGGCACAGGCCACAACAACGGCGCGGGCGATGTTGTTGGCGGCGGCGGCGGTGGAGCAGGCGCAGTTGGAGTAAGTTCCCCATCAGGCAATGCGGGCAACGGCGGGGCGGGGGTTGCGTCAACCATTACCGGCTCAAGCGTCACCCGAGCAGGCGGCGGCGCAGGGGGTGGAGACGGTCGCGGCGCAGCCCAAGGTGGAACGGGTGGCTCGGGCGGCGGCGGCAATGGCGGTGGGGCAAATGGAGACGCAGGTACTGCCGGAACAGTTAACACGGGCGGCGGCGGCGGCGCTGGCGGGTATCAAACAAGTTCGTATTACGCTGGCAAAGCAGGCGGCTCTGGCATCGTCATCATCAAAGTGCCGGATACGGTTGGCGCAGTATTTTCAAGCGGCGTTACATATAGCTTGACAACATCGGGCGGTTTTAACATATGGACAATTACAGCAACAAGCACCACCAGCGAAACCGTTACATTTAAATTATCTTTTTCGGCTGATTTTCTTGTAGTTGCAGGTGGTGGTGGTGGTTCTCGCGCAACTGCTGCTGGAGGAAGTGGCGCGGGTGGTTTGCGATCTTCCGTGACAGCTACTGGTGGCGGTGGAACGCTTGAAACTGCTTTAACAATTATTCCCGGAAAAAGTTACACGGTAACAGTAGGTGGCGGTGGTGCTGGCGGTGGATCGGATGGCGCTATCGGAGCAAATGGAAGTAATTCGGTATTTAGCACAATTACGTCAACCGGCGGTGGAACTGGAAGGACAACCGCAAGTGGTGGTCCTTCGACTGGCGGTTCAGGCGGCGGTTACAACTACGAAACGGGAACGGGCGCAAGCGGCACAGCTAATCAAGGCTACAAAGGCGGCGATGGAATTTCATCGTTTTATGCTAGCGGTGGTGGCGGTGGCGCAGGCGCAGCGGGAGGAAATGCAACGTCAACTGCATCGGGCAATGGCGGTGCTGGTGTTGCTGTATCAATTTCCGGCTCATCCGTAACCTATGCTGGAGGCGGCGGCGGTGCAGCCAACGGCAAAACGGCAGGCACAGGTGGCGCTGGTGGCGGTGGTAATGGTGGTGTAGATGGATCGTCAGATGGCACATCGGGCACGGCAAACACGGGTGGCGGCGCTGGAGGAAACAGAGTAACGGCAGGAAGCACTCCAAACGGCGGTTCAGGTGTTGTCATCATCAAGATTCCTAGCACCTACACTGCAACCTTCTCCGGTGGTGTGACGCAGACTTCTACTACCAGTGGCGGCTTCAAGATTTATACAGTTACCGCAACATCAACGACCAGCGAAACAGTATCGTTTGCTTAAAGGATAATTGTGACTACGCAAGAGCGTCTGAAAGAATTGTTCGATTATCAAGACGGACAATTTATTAACCGCAAAACAAATGCGGTGAAGGCGCTTGTGCCAATTACAAAGCACCATCGTTATTGTAGAGTAGTCATCGATGGCAAAGCATATGCATTTCATCGCATGGTATTTTTTTATCACAAAGGTTATTTGCCAAAAATTATTGACCACATGGACAATGACCGCACAAACAATCGCATTGAAAACTTGCGAGAAGTAACTCAACAACAAAATTGCCTAAATCGTGTTGCACACAAAAATAATCAATCTGGTTATAAAAATGTGCATTGGGATAAAGCAATGAACAAGTGGTCAGTTCAAATAAGCATCAACCGGAAACGTTGTATATTTGGTTATTTTGATGATCTTGAATTAGCGGGTCTTGTTGCTGTAGAAGCGCGAGACAAATATCATGGTGAGTTTGCTTGCCACTAGCCAAATGGAGATTTTAAAATCGCACACTTCGCAAAACTTGATTCAAACAATGTTGTAATTTTTGTGACTGTTGGACGGGACGAGGATAACGGCAAAGAAGCTGAACTGTCGGCGCGTACTGGTGACGTTTACAAGCAAACTTCATACAACACAAGCGGCGGTGTTCACTTGTTAGGAGGCACGCCATTCCGCAAGAATTACGCAGGAATCGGCTACACCTATGATGAACAGCGCGATGCTTTTATTCCTCCGCAACCGTTCCCGT
>Ga0208644_1000953_pt1 | contig 25228 bp, 29 predicted proteins | sample VirMetDEL_Nov_18_FD_184517 | JGI IMG/M metagenome (GOLD analysis project Ga0208644, IMG submission 184517) | Aqueous microbial communities from the Delaware River and Bay under freshwater to marine salinity gradient to study organic matter... | ecosystem: Environmental > Aquatic > Marine >...
ATGGAACGACGTGGCCGATTATGAGTGTAACGAAGCCACCGTATCTTTTAGGTCAACTTTTGCGCCCCTGAAGGAAACTAAGGAATCAACCGGAGCGAGTGGAAGGCTGTTAATTTCAAAGAACACTGGAAGCCGATGGGGTGAACCTTGCCCCGATTGCGCGCTTCCAGGTCTTTACATGATCACTTTAAAAGGAAATAAAATTTTCACTAAAGATGATCCCAATTGCTATAAGCAAACCGTGTCATGGTATTGGAAAAAATAGACGACGAAACAAGTCGGGAACAGAGGATTCGGGAGTCTCTGAACTCCATGCGTCAAAAGGGGATTCCCGAATCCATGATTAATGCAATGGGCCGAATTTTGCGGCGACATAAAAAAGGAACAAAATCGCGCCTTAATCAATTTTCCAAACCCATCGTGGGCGATTGCGTATCCGATACCCTGAAAAGCGAATGGGAGGCTAATATAGCTTCCAGGGATGCCGACCAGGATTTCCAGGAGCGCGTCGAATATATAAACCGCGCTTTTGATAAAATCCGTTAATAAGTTATTATTTCATTCACGCCATGTCCGACCTTAGTTATTTAAAACAACTCACCGAACAATTAATGCACCGTGATAACTTGAACGGTGCGACTCTCAAGGGGGAAGCAATGCAACGCAATAACACATCATGTTTAAGATTCCCCCTAGGAGGAACCAAATAATGTCCGATTGGGCCGAATGGTCAAAACACGTTTTAAATTCCCTAGAAAGAAGCGACAAAAACCTTCAGAAGTTAGATGAAAAAATCACCGGACTTTTAGAAAAACTTATTTTATTAGAACGCGAAATATTATTATTTAAAACCAAAATCACATTGATAGGAACCGGCGCGGCCGGGTTATTAGTAACCGTGATTGAATTGATAAAACTTTTGAAGTGAAAGCAAATAAATATAAAGCACAAAAAACCAGGATCGACGGGCTAACCTTCGCAAGTAAAGGCGAGGCGTCATGTTATGAGGTTTTAAAAAATGATCCCGAAATTGAAATCCTTCAAACGCAACCGCAAGTTTATCTCACCGCCGCGAAGATTCTTTATAAACCCGATTTTAAATGCAAAGAAAAAAAGACCGGGTTAGTTTTTTACGTTGAATATAAAGGCGTCGAAACCGCGTCATGGCGCATCAAAAAGAAGTTATGGAAATCCTACGGGCCTTCATTCCTTCAAATTTTTAAAGGCTCCTATAATACCGGAATAAAAATGGTTGAAGAAATAAAGCCGGTTCGAAAGTATTGCTTCGAGTGTTCTTAGGGTTTATATTGTGACTTCATTCATTCTCAATCCCCCCCATTATGCGCGGCCCTTTCGTTAAGTATTGCGCGGGGGGGAAATTTAAATTTCAAAAATATTCGGTCCGAATTCGCTGATATATCCGATCGCGTGACCCCATCGTGGCTCTGGTCCTGGTAAATACGAAAACGCTTTTGAAGAAGGATCCCCCAAATATCCAAGATCCATTTCAAAAAGCATTCTGGCCGTTTTATCCGTGTTTAAACTTGCGACCGTTTCGACCGGATTCCAAACCAAACCAGGTCGATGAGTATGACACCGAACAACGTGCATTTTGTGTTGCGATCTATGCAATCCGATTTGTCCCTTGTATCCATGAGTGTATGCAACGTTACCGCCGATCACAAAAGGTTCCTTTAAATTAAAATGCGTTTCCACGCCGTCGAACAAATACTTTTTTCTAAAATCCGTTTCGTATTCAATTTCCGGGTTTTTATTAATCATTGAAATATAACCGCGCGCATCATGATTCCCTAAGAGTTGAATCATCCGAATATCTTTTGAGCCGATCATATCCCTAATGGATCCCCAAAAAAATTCAAGTTGTGTTCGGGCGATGTCTATTTCAATGTCGGGAGGAAGTACCGAAGTTTTTGGGGATGGGAAACGAGAATAAGCGAGCAAATCAAAAGCGTCGCCGCATTGTGCCACGTTTTTGACTAACCCTTTACCGATCATAAATTCACAAAAAGCCAAAACCTTTTCGATTTTTTCCTTATCCCACCACGGGCAATGCATATCACCTAGCGCAATAGTAGGTTCGAAGGTTTCGAAGTGCGGAATGCTTGCGCCTAGTTTTGGCATTTCCAAAAGTTCATCAATATTCCTTTTATAAACTTGCGTGATCCGTTCCTTAACTTCCGACTTCATTTCCTTTTTAGATTTTTGCCTGGACGATTCAAGACCGGCGGAAATCCTGGCAATGGTCCAGGAGCTAAAAACCTCGTTGATTCGACGTTTGGAAAATTTTCCTATCGTGAGATATTCCGATCTAGTCAATGCGGGGTTGTTCAACTCAAGTGCAACCCGCTTTAGGTCTTTTATTATTTCGTGCGTCAAATCCTTTGAACCCATCAAATCCCCCGGTTTAATATTCTTGTTAAATGTTCAACCGTTTTTTCCTCAACTTCGATCAATTCCCTATGCGTGACCAGGGTTCCCGATAAAAGTTGCGCGCTTGAATTGCTTAATCCCGATAAAACAACGTGCAAAAGTTCGTGGCAAATCACCTCGTTTAAAATATTGGGCGGCTTTAAGGCGTGGGCGTTTACGGTTATAAGCGCGCGAGTATAGGAATTATCAATCGAAACATTGGCAGCATAATCCGCCGAATCGTTCACTTCGAATTCGAGACGAATATCCCATGATTCGAGCATAAGCGCCCGAATCCAATAATTAACTTCACGGGTGACCTTAGCCTTTTTTGTTTTATTCCAAAAACTCACCGAATAATGGTCCCCCATTAATACTTAAAATAAAAACGCACCGCGCAAGTTGACGAGAATTGATCCAAAAACTATTTTTTATTAATGTTAAAAGACGAGATAAAATTCCTTTGTGTGTCTTGCGAGGGAATACGGTCGAACATCGTTCCGACTTATTGCGGCGAATGTTTTTCCGATTTATCCGAAGACGAACAAATCAAAAACGTGATGTCATTGAAACCTCATTACGTCGCCTTTTGGACTTTTAGTTTTTAATTATGGCCTATTCACCGAATCGCATTGAAAAAACACAATTAACCGTCGACAAGGGTTCGCCCGGTGCGTCGGATCATAGGAATATCGGCGCGACCACTATTGATGGGGTTGAAGCCTTGAACGTTTCAATAAAAGAGGGTTTACTTTCGGGCGTGACTTTCGATTTTATCGGAGTGACCTATCCCACTTCCACAACCGAAAATTTTACATATAGGACAGGAGGAAGCGGGGGGACGATCACCGCCGTTATCGAGCTAACCTATACCAATTCGTCAAAAAGTGATTTAACTTCCGTTGAAAGGCTGCAATAATGCCTTGGAAGTTTAACCCGTTCACCGGTTCACTTGATTATTACGAAACGGGCGCGGGCGGTTCGGCTTTTGATCCCGACGTTATTGTGACGGCGGAGGATTCTAGCGTTTCCGTGTCGAACAGTGGGAACGTTATAACTAAGGAATTTTAATTATGAGTTTTCATAAAGATTTAACAGACACCGACATTCACGCCCTGACGTTCCAAACCTTCGCGGATCAAGCGGCGCGCCTGGCATATAGTTATCAAGCGGCCGATGTTCACAAAATGGTTTATCAAACGGACACCGGAACTTATTTCCTGGTAAAAAGTACAACCCCGACGTTTCAGGAAATCGGTGCGGGCGGCGGAGGGGGAAGCTCGACATTCACCGGCCTAACAGATACACCGGCGAATTATACCGGCCACGCCGAAAAAGTTGTGAAAGTTAACGCGGGCGAAACGGCGGTCGAATTCACAACCCCGGGAAATTTAGAACTTGCAAGGGTTTCGGGTTCAACCTTTTCGACAATTCAGCATCTACAGGATATTTTTCATAGCTCCGGGGTTATTTCGGGCGGACAAATCACGGATGACACCGACGGAACCATAACGGTTGCGGCCGGAACGGGATTAATTCGCGCGACCAATTCCGAAACCGCTGAAATAAAGTATACCGACTGGGCGGCCGAATCGGGCGCAAATGTTGCATTGACAGATAATGACATGAATTATGTTTATGTGGAATGGAACGCGGGAACGCCTCAAGTTATAGCCTCCATCACCGAGCGAACGGACTATCAAACTAACATTTTGCTAGGGACCGTTTATAGGTCGGGAACGACGCTTCACATTACAGAAGACACCCGCCCCGCCGTAGGTGATCAAGCAGCAAAAATTATTCGAAGACTAACCGCCGTTGTTCCATTTGCCAGGGAATCGGGCGGCGTTATTAGTGAAACGGGAACGCGAAGCATTGCTATTAGTGCGGGTATTTGGTGGGAAGGCTTGACCCAATTTTCTACGGCGGCGTTTAATTCGAGCGTCTCTGATACGTTTAGAACTTTTTACTGGAATGGAACATCGTGGGTTGAAACCGCCTCGCAAACTCAAATTGACAACACCCAATATAATGATTTTGGAGTCGGCCTAGCCACACTTTCAAATAATGCATATGGTGTTCACTGGATTTATCTAGCTCAAGACGGCGATGTATATTCCGTTTATGGTCAAGGCGATTATACATTATCGCAAGCGCAAGAATCGGTTCCCAATGGGGTTCCGGGACATTTTGCCGAAAACCATGCTCGCCTAGTTGGAAAGGTCATAATAAAAAAGAACTCCTCGTCATTCACTCAACTTGACAGCGCATTCGATTTAACACTAAGCCCCGTTGCAGCATCGGAACATTCATCATTATTAAACTTAGGCGCGGATGATCACACGCAATATTCTTTAATTAGTTCTCAAGCGGGCGCGCCTACTTCAACCCCTTCAAGGGTCGGCGAGGTTAACGTTGATACAACGGCGGACGATGCTTATATTTCGGCGGGAACGGGCTCAAGTTCCGATTGGAAACTTGCCAGTGAAACCGCAACTAGCATAAAAACAAAATACGAATCTAATGCGGACACAAACGCATTTACCGACGCCGAACAAACCAAGGTAGGTTACTTAACCGTGACACAAGCGGTTGACCTGGACACAATGGAAACCGACATTGCAACCAACAACGCGAAGGTTAGCAATGCAACCCACACGGGCGAAGTGACAGGAAGCGGAGCATTGACCGTTGACAAAACCGCGATCACTAACAAAACACTTGTGACCGCCGCATCAACCGATCATGTCCTGGTGGCCGACTCTAGTGATTTGGATAATCTTAAAAAAGTTTTGGTTTCTGACCTTCAAGGATCGGGAACGGACAATGACGCTATACATGATAATGTGGCCGGTGAGATTGCTTTAATAACTGAAAAGGTTTCCCCGGTATCCGCCGACCTTTTAGTCATTGAGGATTCCGCCGATACGAACAATAAAAAGAGAATCCAGGTCGGAAACATTCCCCACGATTCATTAAGTGGTTTTGTGGCCAATGAACATATTGACTGGACCGCCGCAAGTGCGGGAACCATTCATGCGACAAACTACGTTGATAACGACACAACCGATCACGCGCTTTTAACTAATAAGGGAACAAATACCCACGCGCAAATCGATTCTCATATCGCCGACGCTGATAAGCACCGGGATATTTTACAAGGGGTTATTGCATCGCGCCCCGCATTCGGAACCGCCGGCCGGTACTATTACGCAACCGATGAAAAGAAATGGTACTATGACACGGGCGCCGCATGGGATTTAAGCGTGGCGACTCCGGACACACACACACACACCGCGTCGGAAATAACCGATTTTGACGCGGAGGTTTCTAATAATTCCGACGTTTCGGCTAACACCGCGAAGGTTAGCAATGCGACACATACGGGCGATGTCACGGGATCAACGGCGCTCACTATTGCTGCCAATGCCGCTGATAATACAAAAATATCGGACATGGCGCAAAATACCATTAAGGGAAGAATTACCGCCGCAACGGGCGACCCGGAAGACTTAACCGCCGCGCAAGTTCGAACGATAATAAATGTTGAAGACGGTGCAACCGCCGATCAAACGGGCGCGGAAATTAAAACGGCTTATGAAGCCGAGGCCAATACTAATGCCTATACAGACGCCGAACAAACCAAGGTCGGTCACTTAACCGTGACACAAGCGGTTGACCTGGACACAATGGAAACCGACATTGCAACCAACAACGCGAAGATTTCTAATGCGACTCACACGGGCGAAGTTACGGGAAGCGGAGCGTTGACCGTTGATAAAACGGCGATCACAAATAAAACTTTAGTGACAGCGGTGGGAACGGATCACGTTTTAATTGCCGACGCATCGGATACCGACAATTTAAAAAAGGCGCTTGTTTCGGATTTCCTAGGGGCGGGAACCGATAACGACGCGATCCATGATAACGTAGCCGGGGAAATTTCATTAATTACTGAAAAGGCTTCACCTGTTTCGGCGGATTTATTAATTATTGAGGATTCGGCGGATTCCAATAATAAAAAGCGCGTACAAATTGGAAACCTGCCAGGCGGCGGCGGTGGGATAACTATTGATTCAACCGCTATCACTAGCGGGGCAAGTGGTAGGGTGCTTTTTGAAAATGCATCGAACCAAGTTTCAGAGAGTGATGATCTTTATTGGGATGACACTAATAGTCGGTTAGCTATTGGCAATACTTCACCCTCAAACCCTTTGCATATTACGGACACCAAATCGGTGACCGTAGTAGAACCTACCATTGAACTTGACGGGACGATTGATATCAGCACCGCTGCGGGTATCCACATGGGGGTTCGTGGTGCTCAAACAATTAAAAGTGCCGGGGATGGGGGATTCTCCGGGAGTTTATTTTTTAGAGACGCGAATACATTCACGCATGACGACGCAGCCGACACGGATTTAGGCTATTATTATAGTTATGATTCGACGCCCACGGTTGACGCCGGGGCGGGTTTTGATATTACTGGACTGGACCTTTACGGCTATCGAAGTTCGCCAAATTTCACCCAGGATACCGATGAAACTATTGCAGTAGATGAGTATGCGGGGTTATTGCTTCAAGGTACATTTGATAACGGGGCGACCGCCACAAATGCTTACGCCGCAAAATGCGAGGCCATGACTGGAGTTACTAACTTTCACGGCTTCCACGTTGATAATCAAACCGCCTCGACTTCAACCGATGCTTTTTCCACTGATATGGCAAGTGGAACAGGAAAAAAAGCCATTAATTGTACTGGCACCGCTGAATCTTATTTGGGCGGTAACTTAACGGTTGATGGTAATAACGTAGAATTTAGCAACGCAAATTTGATTGTGGGGACTAGCTTTACCCCCACGTCAACTATACAGTCGATTGACGATATAGAGGCCGGAACAGTGCTAAGTGCGGGGAGTTTCATTGCAACGTCGGCGACTAATTTTAGAAAAACAACTTTTAGTTCGGGCGCGCACGCATCGAATGAAGATATCGAGTTAGTATTCCCAACAAATACGGGATCGGCCGACCAGGTGCTAAAAATTAGTGGTACCCCTAGCGGCGGCGTCCATAATTTGGTTTGGGCTAATGATAACGCATCGGGTACTGCTGCTGATTATCAGGAAGCACAATTAACCGCCGATGATAGTGGGCGACAAAACGACACCGCCGTTGACTTAACTAACAAAGTTTCAGGTTTGACCGTTACTTTAACGGGCGGTAAAAGGTACAAAGTTTTAGGGAACATGCGCGTATTAACCGCATCGGCTACCCCCGATATCCTATGGAGTATTTTTGCGGATACTGGAAGTAGCGTCGTTGTTAGTGACATGTCAGTGGTCTTTAGGGGCGCCGCCGTGGACGATACAAGCAGCGCGGCATGGGCGCAAGGTAACGTGATAGAAGTATTAGGCGATGTACCCGCCTCTAAAGCGGGCGTGGTAGCGAACCAAGTACAGCACTTTGAGGTTCAGGGTTACATAAACGTAACCACGGGCGGCGATATTACTTTGATTTATGCTCAGGGTACATCTAATTCTAACGCCGTAACCTTAAAGGACGATTCTTGGTGGAGTTTTACGGAGGCGGTTTAAAATGAAGTATTATGCTTATAGGTGGATAGGTAAGAAAAAGGTTTCTATCATGCGGCGCGAGTCCGAGGAGGCTTGCAGGGCGCGGCTATCTGAAAAACACGAATTTTTAGGCGAGGTCGAAGGACCGCCTAGCGGGGTTTTCGGCGAATCCTCATGGATTTGGGATGGCGAAAAAGTGGTTTGTGACCTGGTAGAAATAAGGCGCAATAAGATAGAAACGATTCGAACGATGCGAAATGAAAAACTAAAGGAAACGGATTTCGATTGGGTTAATCATTCTTCCAGGGGTTCGTCCGGCGCGCGAGATAGAAAAAAAGTTGAATCAATAAAAATAAAACTTAGGGACATGATTCCTTTGCAGGAAGAAAAATTAAACCTAATGACCGACGCGAATCAAATTGAATCATACGAACCGGAATGGCCGGTTGAATAAAATTTATGGCAAGACCTAGAAAAAAAATCGACGAAGAACTTTTAAAAGAACTTGCGATGATTCAATGCACGCAAGAGGAAATGGCTTCAATCTTAAAGTGCAGCGTTGATACATTGCAGCGCCGGTATTCCGACGTTCTGGCCGAAGCGCGGGAAAATGGGAAAATGTCTTTAAAGCGCGCAATGTATCGAAAGGCCGTGGTCGAGGGTAATCCCACCATGCAAATTTGGTTGTCTAAAAATTGGCTTCGCTATTCGGACAAAACGGAAATCACGCCGGGCGAAGGGGCGAAATCCCTGGTCGATATTATTAAGGCCTCGGTGGGTAAAAAGATGGAACCCGAAAAGTCGGAAGGCAAATAAAAAGCGCGCCCCAAAAGGATTAACTTTCAAGGCGCGCTTAGTGGGCATTAATGAGGCATATTAATGCCCGGTTGGTATGACTTCGATTAACCTTCCATGACTTCCAGGTCTTTAACTTCGGTCGTGGCGTATTCAATTTCCAGGGCTTCCAGGTCTTTAATAAAGCGTTCCCTGGCTTTTGTGCTTTTAAAACAAAAAACTTCGTTTCCATCGTCTAATTTCACGGCTATTAAGTAATTCATTCTTCATTTCCTCCGCTTTTTATCCAATGCCTCTTTTAACGCGCTTAGGTATCCCATTAAGCCGCCTTCCTTCCCTTTGCTACCTTCAAGGTAGAATAGTGACTTTTCACCTGGTATTGCTTCAAGAAGGCTTCGCCGTGATCCCGGAGGATTGCGTCGGTATCGATTACGGTTCGGCTTCGGTCTTCGGTGATAATCACGAAGTCGCCGAAATCCATCGCTCCATCATCCCCTAGGATTCCCTCAATCTTAGTTTTCAATTCCTTTTCGAGTGCGGTGATTTCCTTTTTTTGTTCGCGCACGCGCTTGAACTGTTTTGCCAATTTTATTTTTGATTCGCTTTTTGTTTTTTTCATTTCATTCTCCGTTTTGGTTTTTAGTTTTTTGATAGAATAAATTTTGCAACGACTTCGAGGGCTTCTTCGCTTGAATCCCTAACGTGCGACCAGTCAAAACACTGTTCTTTTGCGAACCCATAGTCAATACCTCCAAATCCATCGCAAAGAAGATAAGCATTGATCCACTGTTCGGGAGTTAAAAGGTGATTGAGTTTCCCGTTGAAATGCATCGTTTCAATCACGATTTCTCTATTTGTTAACAATCGACTTTTTTTCATTTCATTCTCCGTTCTTTCAGGTTTATTGCCTGATATGTATATATCATATCGAATTAATCAGGTATTGTCAACTTTTTATTTATTGTTCGAATTTCCCTTAATTTCTTCCTCCATAGCAATGACCAGGGGAAGGAGGGCTTTTTTTGTCCCGGCGCTTAGAACTTCTTTTGATTCGCCATTTTTGCCGATCACTTGCATAACACAATGCTTGCGACCGATTTTTTCGTGATAATAATGGCCGATATTTTTAGAATTGTCTTCAGGGTTGATTTTTTCTCTAGGGCTTTTTGTCACGATGTTTAAGAAAAGTATCCAGTCGATTAAGTCAATATCTAATCGGGTAGTTTTTTTCTTCATTGTTTTTTTCTTCATTGTTTTTCTTTTCATTCTCTTTTTCTCCGTTTCAAGCTTTATTGCTTGATATGTATATATCATAGCAATATAGTCAGGTATCGTCAACCCTTTTTTTAATGCTAGTAATCATTCGGTTTTTTGTGCTTAATTGGGGGGGATGGCTAAAAACGACCAGGAAACGTTTGGAACACTTATAAAGGAAGCGCGGGAAGGCGAGCGTTTAAGCCTTCGTGCGGCTTCTCACCTATGCGGATTATCCCATGGATACTTAGGCGCGCTTGAACACAATCGCGCCGGATCGATCCCGTCGACCGAAACCCTGGAGAAAATAGCGCGCGGGTTTAACCTGGATATTTCAAAACTAAAAAGGTTAGCCCAAGAAATCGAAGTCGAAAAAAAGGAAACATCGAAACACGGTCGCGAGTTTGAAAGAATTACAATCGAAGCGGGATTAACTTTCGAACGCGGCTTGCAACTTTATAAAGAGGCTTTAAAACTTTTCGCGTGACGTTATCCGAAAATGAAATAAATAAAATTCAAAATGATATTGTTTTCCATATCGAAGAAATTCAGGGGATCAAAACCCTAGAACCTTACCAAAAAAGAATTTGCGAAGCCGTTTCCAATTATGACCGCGTGGTGATTTCAGCGTGCCACGATGTTGGAAAAACCTTCACCCTTTCAAGAATTGTTTTAGCGCTTGGATCAAGTTTTCCCGGTTGTAAAATAATTACGACCGCACCGACATTCCTTCAAGTCGAAAAGCTTTTGTGGGCTGAAATCCGTTCGGGTTTTCGTGATTCGGCCACGCCTTTAGGTGGTTCCATGTTAAACGTTGAATGGAAAATTTCGCCCGATTGGTTCGCGCTTGGAACCTCCCCAAAAGATGACGCCGGTTCGGGCGAAGGCCAGGGAACGGGGTCCAGGTTTCAAGGTTTTCATGGCGACATGGTTGTAATCATTTTTGATGAGGCAACCGGTGTTCATCCGAAACGATGGGTTCAAGCCGAAGGAATGCTAACTTCGGCGAATACTAAATTCATAGCGATCGGGAATCCGACTTCCAGGTCGAGCGAATTCTTTAAATGTTTTTCGAACCCGCTTTTTAAGAAAATAAAAATTAGTTGTTTCGATTCGCCGAACCTTATTGAAAACGGCGTTTCGAATCTCGCACAATTAAAGCGCGAAGCGGATCGAATTCGGGAAATAACAGACGACGATGAGCGCCTGGACGAAATCAAAAATTATAAAGTTGTGCAACCCAAACTTATTACGATGCAATGGGTTATCAATTCGGCTTTAAGGTGGGGTTTTGAGCATCCTCTTTTTATCTCAAAAGTTTTAGGCCAATTTCCCGACGAGGATTCCAATGCCATTGTTAAAATGCATGACGTTGAAACCGCACAAAATCGCGAGGCTTCAACGGAAGGCGGGCGATTTATAGGGGTTGACCCCGCGCATTTTGGAACCGATTCAACCGTGATAACAGTCATTGAAGGAAACGAACAAACGCAACGCATCGAACTCACAAAAGCCGACACTTCGGAAGTCACCGGCCGAATCGTTCGTTTAATAAATAGCCTTGAACGGCGTCAAAATGAAGTTGTGGTTATTGACGCAACCGGGATCGGCGCCGGTGTATCCGATCAACTTAGAGAACGGCGACGCGATGGGATAATCCCGGAATCAACCTTGCTAAGACCAGTCCACTTCGGCGCGCAAGTACCCATCGAGTCGGAAAAAAAGACTTATTCAAATTTAAAGGCAAAACTTTTTGTTGAGCTAGGCCAGGACTTAAAAAACGAATTGTCGATCCTTCCCGACTCCGTTTATTTGGAAGAACTTCCAACAATAATTTATAAGTTTGACTCGCGTGGTCGGTATCAAATAGAATCGAAGGATGATTACAAGAAACGGACAGGGAGGGGATCGCCCGATAATAGCGATTCACTTGCGCTCGCAAATTATGGTCGAAAAAGTATTAATAAAGTAGGATCATTTGCGAAGATGTCCGGCGCAACGGGCGGAGCGGAAACAATCGGAACCCTGGTAAATTCCGGCGGTTCGAATAATTGGTAAAATTTATGGGAATTTTAGATATTTTTAGACGAAAGAACGAAATCAACTTCAACGAAGGACCGCAGCGCGTCAAGGTTTCGCCTCATGTCGAGGAAGTCGGTTCGTCGGGAACGGAATTAATTTCGGGTATTCTTTCGGAGGAATATCTAAGCACACTTCAAGGTACGCAAGGCGCCGATATTTTCGATAAAATGCGCCGAAGCGATGCAAAACTTAAAATGGCATTAATGGCCGTGACAAATCCAATTAAAGGCGCGAAATGGTCCGTTGACGCGGTATCCGATAATACCGAAGACCAGGTGAAAGCCGATTTTATCGATCACGTTTTCTTTAACGATCACGACAAATCATGGCGTGGGCTGTTACATGAGATTTTAACCCTTGTTCCTTTTGGTTATTCCCTTTTTGAAAGGGTTCACAAAATCGAATCGGGTGTGCGTTGGGGGAAGGAGCGCGTTATATGTTACAAAACATTCGCGTTTCGTTCTCAAAGAACGATTGAAAATTGGAACCTGGACGATGACGGGATTTTGGAATCCGTTTCACAGTATGCGTTCGGCGATAATCAGAAGGTCGTGGACATTCCCGCGCAATTCTTGACCCTGTTTTCCCTTGATCGCGAGGGGGAAAACTTCGAAGGCGTCTCCATGCTTCGCCCATGCTACGGCGCATGGATGCGAAAAAATGTTTATTTAAAATTGAACGCTATAGGACTAGAAAAATTTGCGGTTCCGACCCCGATCCTAACCGTTCCCGAAGGTCTTGAGGCGGGCGATCAATACGCGCAAGCGGTTAATGTACTTAAAAAATATCTAACCCACGAACAAAACTTTATTACTAAACCCGAAGGATGGGAACTAGATTTAAACACAAACCCTTATGATCCTTCTAAAGTTCAATCCGCAATCGACGCCGAAAACGCTGAAATGATAAATGCTTTTATGGCGAACTTCCTTTTATTGGGGCAATCCGGTTCGGGTTCCTATGCTTTAAGCGAAGATTTATCAGACTTCTTTTTAAGTGGGATTGAACATATCTCCGAACTAATTTGCGAAGTTTTAAACGACGGTCCGGTGAAAGAAATAATCGATTTGAATTTTGGGCCTCAAAAGGAATATCCAAAAATAAAATGTTCAGGAATCCGTGACAAGGCAGGTAAAGAATTATCGGAAGTAATAAAAATGATGACCGAGTCAAAGGTCATTATTCCCGACGCGCGTTTGGAGGAATACGTTCGAATGCGTTATGATTTGCCGGAGGCTTCCACGGATGGGCAAAGAATCACGGACGATTCGACGCCTCAACCCGTGGCCGAAGCGCAATTTTCCGAGAAAAAAAAAAGCGTTTTTTCGAGAGAGAAATTTAGCAACCCTAAAAAGTTGATCGATCACTATGACGATGACTTAAAGGCGCTTTTGCAATTTCATCTTGACGCGATCGGTAAAGATAAGGCCACAAAATTATCTAAGGTCTTTAAGAATAACCCACCCGGAAAGCATATAAGCGAAGCAAAAAAGGTCGAATTTTCGGGCGTGGGTTCATTCAAGCTTGATTTGAAACTGGGTCTTGCAATAGTCGCAATCGAAGCATTGAACCAAGTTCAAAACGAAGCGCCCCCCGAACTTAGAAAATATAAATTTGCCGAACCGGTCGAATTCTTCGGCTTCCATGAAGACACCGAAAAGGAAAAAAGAAGAAAACTCGAAAAGGCATTCGGAAAGCTTCCCCCTAAAGTTCGGGAAAACGTTATTAATCAAGCCGACCTTTTGAGCGAAGCCCAATTAAATGATCTTAGCAAAACCCTTTCCTTTCACTATACAAACAGCGTTGCCACAATGCGAAATCATAGGGAGCTAGAACAAGAACTTTTTGATGTCGTGGATTCGGTTGTTATAGGTCCGGCCGTTTATGTCGGCGCGACTAATATTGTTTCATCCGTTATTAATGCAACGCGAAATTCCTTTTTCTTCGCGCCCGATGTTTACGAGTCAATCGAGGTTTTAACTTTTGAAAATCCAAACCCCAAAACTGATATTTGCACAAATTTAAAGGGGAAAACATTTTACCCGGATCAACCGGGCGCGTCGAGATACCTTCCCCCGTTGCATCATAATTGCAAATCATATTTGGTTCCTGGTTTTGTCGGTCAAAAAAACCCGAAGCCGAATCCCGGAGGATTAAGACCCACGGGAACGGAAAAACAAATCGAGACAATGGAAAAACAAATTAAGTTTGGTGAAGACTTGACGAAAATAACTGATGGGGAAAATATCGGATAATATGGATTTCAGATTCCCCCCCATCGAAATTAAGTTCGACGAACAACTAAGGTCTGTTTTAGAACGGAACACGAACACGGAAAACGTTAGGGTTCCCGACCGGGTTCAACTCTTGCGCGTCGGCACTTTTCATCACGCCCAATTCGGCGAAATTAAAGTGACCGAATCGATGCTTCATCGAATGCGAGACAATTTCGAAAAAAAGGTTCGGGGAATTGACCTTGCGATCGACTATAAACACGACTCCGAAGCCGAAGCCGCCGGATGGATTCGAAACCTTGAACTTCACGAAGGCGAAAAGGGTTTGGAATTATGGGCCGTAGTCGATTGGACCGCAAAGGGTGAGAAGAAATTGCACGAAAAGGAATTCCGATACCTAAGTGCCGACTTCGCAATGGATTATAAAGACAACGAAAGTTTAATCAGTTTTGGACCGACGCTATTCGGCGCGGGTTTAACTAATCGCCCGGTCGTAAAGAATATGCAAGCGGCCGTGGCATTAATGGAAACAAAGGAAACCGAAATGAAAAAAGAAGAAATGTCTGAGGAATTAATGGAAGACAAAAAGGAAGAACTTCAAGAGGAAATGAAGGAAGACAAAAAAGAGGAAATGGCCGAAGAACTTCCTGAAGAAAAAAAAGAGGAAGAAGAACCTAAAGAGGAAGAAGAAAAACCCGACATGGAAAAAATGGTCGAGGAACTTAAAAAGAAAATTGAGGAACTTGAAGCCGAGAACATGAAATTAAAAGGCGAGGCTCAACTTTCCGAGAAAAATTCAAAGTTTGATGTTCTTTTGTCCGAAGGAAAGTGCGTTGAAGCACAGCGCGATGCGTACATTGAGGGCGACCTGGTCAAGTTTAGCGAACTAGCCGGATCGGTTAACCTAAAGGCAAAAGGAAACGAATCAAAAGTTCAAAAAGATGATCGCGACCTTGATACTCGAATTGTCGAACTAGCAGACAAAATCAAAAAAGAACAAAACCTAAACCACGTTGATGCGATCACTAAGGCCGTTCATCAACTAACCGAATAAACCAGGAGAAAACAAAAAATGGCTTCAACTAAAGCACCCGAAATTTTGACTTTTTTCGCCGACGCTGCAATCGCTAAGGGAAAGGCCGTGAAAATCGGTTCCGACTCTAAGCACGTTGCGCTAGGCGTTCTAAATACTGACCGTTGTTGCGGTCTTGCTCAAAGCGCAAGCGCCGCCGCCGAAGAACTTATCGAAGTTGCACTCCCAGGAGGAGGCGCAAAGGCACTTCTAGGCGAAACCGTTGCCGCCGGCGATGACCTTGTGTCTCACACCGATGGAACACTTGTTAAACCAAATGCAGCCGGTGACGAAATTATCGCGCGCGCTATGGATTCCGGGGTTTCCGGTGACCTTATCGACGTGATTGTGGTTGTTTCTAGCGCAAGTGCAGCACAATAATTTTTTTAAATAAATAGGAGAAAATAAAAAATGTCTCAAATGAACGCACAAGTCGATAAATTACTAACGGAAGTATCCGACGGATATGTACCTGAAGGTTTTATTTGTGAGCAACTTCTACCAGTTGTTAAGGTTAAGCAATTCAGCGGATTACTCGGCGCCTATGGTGATTCTCACCTTAGAATCGAATCATCCGTATTGGGTGGACGCGGTGAAGCTAGAAGGGTTGAGTCGGTTACTCGCTCAACTTCTCAATACTTGATCGATAGTCACGCACTCGAAGAAATTCTCACTCCAAGGGATTACATTAACAGCGATAAGCCTTTCGACGCTGAACGCGATACGGTTATGGCCCTTAACACTATGCTTTACCTTGAAAAAGAAAAAGCACTCGCCGACTCACTAGGCGATACCGCCGTCTTGACTCAAAACACGACCTTGAGTGGAACAAGTCAATACAGCGATTATACAAACAGCGATCCCCTGGCCGACTTTTCAGTCGCTAGGAAAACGGTTCATGCCGCCGTGGGTAAAGCACCTGACACAGCCGTTATGTCATGGGATGTTTTCGATACACTCCGTTTTCACCCTGGAATCCTCGACGCGCTTGGATTCAGCGCCAACCGCGCCGGAATGCTCGAACAGTCTGAACTTGCCCGCGCCCTAAATGTAAAGAGAATCCTTATTGGGGAAGCTCAATACAATAGTGCGAAGGAAGGTCAATCTGATGTCCGTTCCGATGTTTGGGGAAAGAACATCATTTTCGCCGTTGCACCCGCAAAAGCCGAAAAATATCAGACTTCGCTAGGGTATCGCATGGAGTTAATGGGCAAGGGACCGCGACGCGTTTATAAAACCCGCGTTGATAACCCTCCCGAATCCACGCGCCTAATCGTTGCCGACGATTATCAGCAACTTTTAAGCAAGACCTCGGCGGCTTATCTTATTAAAGACGCCATCGCTTAATTATAATTAAGTAAAACAGGGGCGCGCGCCTACCTAGCCAATTCACCGCGCGCCCCTTCACTTTTTTCGGAAGGTTTTTTATGTTTATTTGCAATCGAAATTTTAACGATGGAACCGGTCCTTATCTTAAAGGCGACGTTTACCAGGGAACCGGTGAACTATTGGAAAAATGCATTCAGCGGGGATGGATTGACGAAGTTAAAAAACCCGAAGCGCCTAAGATGGAAGGAAAATCCGAAATCTTAGAAGAAAAGCCTAAGAAAAAAAGAAAAAAGAAAAAAGAGGATTAAGGATTGGCATATTGTCTTAATTCCGACATAGCTTCGGAGTTTAAAAATATCACTTTCAACGCTTCAACTTCGGTCACGGATACCGAAGTTGATGAATTGATCGCGCAATCGGACGAAATTATTGATGGGTATTTGACTAATAAATACACCGTACCGATCACGGGCGTTAAAGCCTTAAAAGTTGTGAAAAGAATTTCGATTGGCCTAACCGTTCAACGACTGATTCCTATTTTAAGGGTAAAAACCGGGGTTGATAAACTAGACCAGGACACGCAATCCATTTCGACGAATGCCGAAAGGCTTTTGAAAGATATTATTTCAGGATCACTCGACCTTTCCGATGCTGAAAAAGCCTCAACCGGCCAGGGTTTCAAATCTTATGCGAATGATAACTCTCTTGAACATAAATTTCAGCGCGGAATCGATCAATGGTGATTCGCCGTGACAAAATACGAAATAGATGACCGCGCAAGTTTAGACCGGGCAATTAAAAAAGCGCAAAAAGATTGCGCCGATTTGCGCGGGGCATTCTCCGAAATAGCCCGATCCTTTTATAAGTACCGTTCCGATATTTGGAACCTTAAAGGTCCAGGATTATTTGACGATTTATCGCCTAAATATAAAAAGCAAAAGGAAGGCGACGTCGGTTTTGTTTATCCTATCCTGGTTCGTGACGGTGCTTTAAAAGCGGCAATGATTGGCGGCGGGAACCGATGGAACAACGGCGGGAACCTAACCATAATCGGGAAGCAATTCGCCGTTTTGGGAGTTCGCGATGAAGTAATCCCTTATGCAAAATTCCATCAACGTGGAACGTCAAAAATGCCCGCGCGCCCCTTCCTGTTTATAGGGGAAGGAAACGAAATTAAGACTTATAAAAATATATTGAAAACCTGGTCCGTTAAACAGGCCACAAAATCGGGGGTGTTTAAACGTGGCTAAATATGACATTGAAAACTTTTTTAATGACCTGGAAACCTATTTGAAGTCGAGTCTTAATAGTAAAATCACGGAAATAAACACGGAAAAAAACGACGGAATTACATTAAACCCCGTTGCTAATGATGCTTATTTTTTCTTGAACCTGGATGAATCGGTCGCGAATTATGACCCCTTCATTTTTTACACCATTGCGGGCGTGGAATCGGACGGAATAGGACCCCACACCGGAAAGAGTTATTTGATCGACGTTGCCTTGATTATGTCTAACCCTGGGAATGACGCGGATGCTCGCTCGCGCACGCTTCGTTATCATCGCGCCTTAGAAGAATTAATAGAGAGCGCCTTTTCAAAAATTACTGACTCCATTAATTTAAAGGTAAATAGTTTGGAACCCGTGACGTTCGCCTCGCAGGAAGACTCGCGCCTTTTTCGCGCCGTGGGCGTCCAATTAAGTTTTAGTTTAAGCTAAACGAAAGGAAATTTTAAAATGGCATTATCAGACCCACGAAGTATTTTCGGAGTTCATTCCGTTTCTGCATACGATAGAACAACCCGCGAATTTAAGGGAATCCTAAAGGTTTTAGGTTCCTCCTCACTCACGATCAATTCGGAGATGTCCCCACTAACCGGTGGGTCATCGAAATTCCCATGGCACATTGAAGACGGCGCAATGACCGCCGAACTTGCTCTGACTTTTCGTCAATATGACTCCTGGATTTACGAATTATTTTTAGGCAAGGCCGCGACCGACATTTCGGCCGAAGCAAGCGGAAACGTTTCTACTCTTGAGAACACCGTTGGAACTTCAGTTTTTGATGCCACAACCGGTATCGCCTCAATCGCCGCCGAATCCGGCCAGGAATCGGAATTAAAGTTCGCGCATTATGTTGTTAAGGCGGTTTCCGCAACCACTATCGACATTTACGCATCAAGTGACGCCGATTTCGGTCGTGGAACCCTTGAAGATTTCGAAAATGATCTATTAAAAATCACTCCTTCACCCTTGACCGTATCGGGAACCGGCGGCGTTACTTCGGTAGCTAACTTCGGACTAGAAATCACCGGTGGAAGCGGCGCGGTCGCACTTGTAACCGATGACGTCGCAATCTTTAGAGTTCGACCCGTTCACACCGGCGGCGCAATGGAAGTTGTTATCGGAGGTCAATCCGACTCACTTCCCGAATTCGGCGCCGTTGTAATGGCGAAGAAAAGAGGGAATGGTGAGCTATTCGAAGCCGAACTGTACCGAGTTAAGGCTGCCGGGCTGCCTATCAACTTCAATGAAAACGAATGGAGCGAGGCAAGCGTAACCGCACAGGCGTTTAATGACTCCGCACGCGGCGGAATTGGGCGATTCCGATTCGTTAAACCCTAATTGATCGATTTAATTTCCCCCGCACTTGCTTTATGTTTAAGTGCGGGGGATTTTTATATGCAAAAACAAATCGAAGAACCGGAGCGAATTAGTATTTCCGAACCCGGTCAAAACCTTTTATCTTGCCCGTTCGCTACCGACTTAGGAAATGAACATGAAACGCGCGGGAATTATCCGGACGATTACCCAATGGGCGCGGTTATCCATTACACGGCGGGCGAAGGTTCCGGGATGGGAACGGTTAACCAGGGGAAGCGCGACGGATTGGCCTATTGGGTTATTGATCGCGGGGGGGAAATTTTCCAAACCCACCGCCTTGACCGTTGGGGTTATCACGCCGGTCGTTCTTATTATGGAGGCTTGGGAAAATCCGTTTCAAAAAGGCTTTTGGGAATTGAATTAATATCAGCGGGAAAGTTGACGCAAGCCGGTCCAGGAAAGTTTTTAACCTGGTACGGGAAGTCAATCCTTCAAACGAATGTCCGAATGGTTGAAAGTCGGGACAACATAATCGGCGGCGCTTATCATAAAATAACAAACGAACAATGCGACGCATTAATCACTCTTTTGATTTGGTTAAAAAATAATAATCCGGAAGTTTTTAGTTTCGAATATGTTATCGGACACGACGAAGCGGCCAGGGGAAGGAAAACCGATCCCGGCGGCGTGATCCCCTGGGCAATGCCCGAACTAAGGGAACACTTGACTGAGTGGAACAAATAAGATTATTTTTCGCTTATGGCGAATAAACTTCCACAAATTAGCGATTTAAACCCTCAACCCTCCGAAATTAACTTATGGGTTGACGATGTTTTGGAAACCTTCAACTTGCGCCCCTTCGGTTTATCGGATGAAGAATGGTTGCGGAATAAGTTCGGCCAGGAGGAAGTCCAAAAGATTTTCGAAGAACTTCGATTGACCGAAATTTCTATGATTATTTTTCATCAATTAGTCGAAAAACACGTTTTTAAGGCGATTCGAATTAAAGACTATGACGACGATGGGGTTGAGGCTGAAATCATGCTCACGGGGCCAATGCGCGTTCGTCAAGGCATACGGGGAATTGAACATAAAATCGAAGTTGTTCGGTCATTGCTTCAAACTATAGGAATTTCCCGGCCGATCCTGGATGAATTAACCGAAGAAGAAGTAAAAAAGCATAATAAAAAAAAAGCGGTGAGCAAAAAGAAGAAATCGGTGAAATAGACTGGGGCGATATTTTTGACCGCATCGCGTCGAATTATGGCTATACCTTCGAACAAATCGGAAGGATGACATTAAGACAGGTTTCCATCGCTTTAAAATATATCGACGTTCGACTTCACAATGATTTTGTTTTGAAGGCTTCCATTCACGGGCATAAAATCCCCTTAAAAAACGCTCACCGAAAACGAAATAATGCTGTACAATCGGAATTTAATAAAGATGAAGAAAAGGCTTTAGATGAAGCAATGCGCCGAGCCATGGAACGGGTTTCGGCGATGAAAAAAGGATAAAAGGATTTGTCACAAAACGACGTTACGGTAAAAATCGGCGGTGATTCGTCCGAACTTAAAGAGGAATTGGGTTCGGTCAAAAAAAGCGCCCGCGATTTAGAAAAAGACTTGGCAAAAGTTGCCACAATTTCCGCCGCCGCATTCGCCGGGTTAACCGCCGCGCTTGGGTTAACCGTTGCACAATTCGCAAAATTCGATAATGAAATGCGCGGGGTCAAAACCCTTTTGACGGATACCGCATTCGGAACAACTTCACTTGAAGTCGGCTTTAAAAAAATGTCTGACGAGGCGCTCGCGCTTGGAAGTACCGTTCCCGTTGAAATTGGGAAGGTCACAAAAGCGTTATTCGATACGGTTTCGGCGGGCGTTGACGCGGGGGATGCGACTAAGTTCGTTGCCGAAGCCGCGAAGCTTGCCGTTTCAGGATTGACCGACGTTTCCGTTGCAACCGATGGAATGACTTCGGCTTTAAATGCTTATGGTGAAAACGCGAGTCGCGCTAATGCGATAGCATCAAAATTCTTCGTGGCACAAAAACAGGGAAAAACAACCGTTGAAGAATTGGCGTCGGGATTTGGTTTAGTAGGTTCAACCGCATCGGCGATGGGCGTTTCAATGGATGAGTTATTCGCTTCGGTTTCCGCCGTGACGTCGGCGGGCGTTCGAACGAATGCCGCGTACACTGGATTAAAGGCGGCGCTCGCAAATATTTCCGCACCCACCGAAAAGGCAAAAGAGGAAGCTAAAGCGTTAGGGATTGAGTTTAATGCGGGCGCGCTTCGGGCGAAGGGTTTTTCCGGGTTTCTTGATTCTATAAAAAATAGCGCGGGATTCACTAAGGATTCAATAACTAAACTTTTCGGATCGGTTGAGGCGCAAAATATCGTTTTTGCACTTGCCGGAAAACAGTCAAAAAATTTCGCCGACAACTTAAAGTTATTGGGCGATGAAACAAAATCGGCGGATATTGCTTCGAAGGCGTATGACACACAATCGAAGTCATTAACTAACCGAATGAAGATTTTAAAAGGCCAGGTTACGGCGCTAGCAATTCAAATCGGCGAAAAACTTGAACCGGTTGTTTCAGAAGGCGTCGCAATTATAAGTTTATTTTTTAAAAAATTAGAACAAAACAAAAGCCTTGTAAAAGTTATCGCTTTAGTCGGAACATTGGGCGTCGCGTTGACGGGAATAGTCGCAACGTTATCCGTTGCCGGTCTTGCGTTCCTAAAGTTTTGGGCGGTATTAAAAAGCGGGGTTTTAATTTTCGGGGCGCTTAAACTTGCCGCCGTTGCACTTGCGGGCGCAACCGGGATCGGTCTTTTGGTTATAGCAATCACAACCCTAGCGTCAATTTGGGATGGAAAAATCAAATTCATGACCGACCTATGGGATAGCCTAGTCAATAAGGTGAAGGCGGGCGCCGCTTTAGTATCTAAGTTTTTAGGAATCGAAGTCGCACAAGAACAACCCGCCGCCGCCGGTCCAGGAACCTCCCCCGATGCGCCCAAAGAAGACCCAAACGCCGCCGGTGAAGCCGTAGCACAAAAAAAAGCGGCTCAACTTGCTGCTGAACAGGCGGGCAATGATGCATTGACCGAAGAACAAATCAGGTTTAGAGAGGAAAACCTAGCGCGCGCGGAGGAAGCCGACGAACGGGAAAAAGAAATCGCCGCTGCAAAGCGCGAAGCGGAAAAAGAAAAAAAGGAAATCGAAAACCTTGAAGACCTGGAAGAACGTCAAGCGCATTTCGACGCACTATATGAACAGGATGAAGAATTCCGAAACGCTTTTAATGAATTAAGCGCCGCCGACCAGGAAAAACAAAAGAACGAAATTTTAAAGAACGTCGAAACCGAAAAGAACATGAAAAGAAAAGCGGCCGATGACGCGTTCAAAGCCGCCGAAGCAAATCGCAAAAAAGAACGTGACGCGAAAACACTACACGCAAAAGCGATGTTAAAAATCGACGAATTCCAACAAAGCGCGCAATATAAAGGCGTCAAATCCGCATTCGGTGAATTGGGCGCGCTTGCAGAATCGGAAAATGAAAAACTCAAAAAAATCGGAAAGGCCGCATCTATCGTAAATATGACGATCGCGGGGATCGAATCGGCGATTAATATTTATCGGGGTTTTTCAACTATTCCAATAGTCGGACAGGCGCTAGGAATCGCGGGCGCCGCCGCATCATTAATTTTTACCGGCACCAAGATTGCGCAAGTTCAAGCGTTAAACCAGGGGGGATTTGTTCAACCGAATTCCGCTATTTCTCAAGTAATGGGATCAGGACCGGATCGGGATTCGGTTTTAACCGCATTGACTCCCGGCGAATTAGTTATCCCTAGAAATAGCGCGTCGGAAGTTTTGGACGCCGTTGCGAGCGTTCGCGCGCAAGAAAACGAGGAAACCGACGAAACCGCCGCATCAAGTCGTGAAATAATTATCGGATTCACGGAACAGGCTTCGGAGTTTTTAACAGTTAACCAAATCGAAGACCGCGCAATCGGTGTTTCGAGGGAGGGTTAATCATGGCAATAACAGGCGGGGTTAAATTTTTCGACAATAACAAAATTCTATTTTCAAAAGGTGCGAGCGCCGCCGCATCGTCCGGCGATATTGTTTCCGATTATGCAATCGACCGCAACCCTTCGAGTTATTGGATTTCAGTCGGTTCGGACGATACAACCGCCGAAACCCTGGAAATCACTTTTCCGAACGGCGCCCAAACCATTGATCGGCTTTTTATCCTGGATCATAATTTAAAAGATTTCAAAATTGAGTGGGATAATGCTTCGGTTTGGACCGCGTTTTCTAACGTTTTGGGAATTGATGGAACCAAGTCGGGAATAGTAGAAACAACTTTTGGCGAAAATACTTGTTATTATGAGTTTGACGCGGTTACGACTTCAAAAATTAAAATCACAATGAACAAAACGCAAGTTGTCGACGCTGAAAAGTATATTAACCAGGTAATTGCGACCGAAGAACTAGGAACACTTCAAGGCTTCCCGGAGATTTCCTCCGTTGACAGCGATAGAAACGAACGAAAAAAGAAAATGTTATCCGGTAAAATGCTAGTCATAAAATCGGAAGAATCATTTTCAACTAAACTTTCCTTTAAAAAATACCCCGCGTTATATTCGAGCGATTTGGATTTAATGGTTGACCTTTTTGAAAAGGAAACGAATTTCCTGGTTTGGTTATGTGGTGGGAAGTACGGTTCGAATAATTTCCGATATGCCTTGCGGGGGTTTAGGCTTCAAGACTTAAAAACGGTTCAAATGATTAAAGCCTTTAAAGTAAAATATGACAAAAACATTTATATCAATGGTGTGAATTTTAGCGTTAACTTCGAAGAAGTGGTTGATTAATGTCCGTTCGTTATCGCGTATATTTAACACCTCAAGTAACAAAAGGAACCTATGGAACCGAAATTGAAATTTCCGACCGGGTTACTCTTTCGGGTCTTAACAAGATGCGCAAAAGCCTTGATTCCTCCGATTTTGATATTGGCGCTTATTATTATGGAGACATTAATTTAACCGGCGCAAATGATGACGGGTTTTTCAGTGAAGACGATGATCGATCCGTTTTTCCCGGTGGCCGTGACCTCTCAAAAGTTCGGGTTTCCTTCGATGAATCCGGGACGGAAACGACTCTTTTTAAGGGATTAATAAACGAAGAATCAACCCGATTAAATATCGTCACGAATTCAATCCAAATGAGGGTATTGAGCCAGGACTCTGTTATCCGAACGGCAAAAGTTAACCCGGCGGTTATTCCGAACGGGGTTTCCGCTTCAAGTGCTATGCTAACAATTTTAAACCAGGCCCATATCACAAACATTTTAGGCGTTGACGCGGGAAATATAAATGTTCCCTATGATCCTAATATCGACGATGGTTCACAGTATGATAATTTGAGCGTTCGAGATGTTTTAAACGAGCTTTTATTGATAAGCAATTCGGTCATGTTTATTGATTCAAACGATGACATTATCATTCGTTCAAGAAATGAAAACGCGAACCCTATCCGATACCTTTACGGACCTTTTGACATGAACGGTCGGGAAAATATTGTCGCTGTAAAGAAATTCAATAACGGAAAACATCGCATGGTGAATTCGGTTAAGGTTAATAATTCAGAAGTGAACGACGGTGATTTGATTAATACGTTCGGATTTAAACAAAAGAAAATCGACGTTGACTCCATAACGGCGCAAGCGACCGAAGAAGCGATCGCGCAAGTAATCCTGGACGAATTCAAGGCGCCTAAAATTGAATTGGAATTAACAGTTAAAACCGAACTTGCAAAAAACTATGATTTACAGGATCG